>OLOX01003177.1_pt1 | contig 12741 bp, 11 predicted proteins | sample 1672091 | NCBI WGS metagenome assembly OLOX01 (sample SAMEA3136644, study PRJEB25190) | human gut metagenome | reverse complement strand
CGTACATAGCGCAACCGGCGAAGCCGGCTCTTAGCGCGGAGTAGTGACGTCGGTCTCTGGTTCGCAGCGACATACTTTTCTAACAGCCCCTTTTTGGTGCGGGGTGACAGGATTCGATAATATCATAGAGCAAATTCCGTCAAGCCGGAATTGGGTTCGAATCCCGTACACAGCAAAGCTGGGAGCATTTCTTACGGAACGCTCCCAGCTTTGGTCCGAGTGACAGGATTCGAACCTGCGGCATCCTGCTCCCAAAGCAGGCGCGCTACCAGCTGCGCTACACCCGGATACGGGAGACATTATACAGGATTTCCCGTGAAAAAGCAATAGAAATTTCTTTGGGGTTTGCGTTTTGGGACGGCGGCTGGTATAATGGGCGCAAAAGGAGGGATGATGCGTGGAAAAGAAGGGTGTCCTTTGCCAGGAGGAGCTGAAGCTTGTTGCCTGCGTGACCATGCTGATCGATCACACGGCGGTGGTGTTTGGGCTGCCCATGTGGCTGCGGGTGATCGGGCGGCTGGCATTTCCCATTTACTGCTTCCTGATCACCGAGGGAATCGCCCACACCGGAAGCCCCGGGCGGTACTTCCTGCGGCTGGGCATTATGGCGGTGATCTCCGAACCGATCTACGATTTCGTCCTATACAGCGGCAGAAGCCCCTGGGCGCACCAGAATGTGCTGTGGCTGCTGCTTCTGGGAGCCGTTATGGTGGAGGGCATGGGCCGGGTGAAGCAGCCGGTATGGAAGATTCTGCTGATCGTGCCATGCTATTTCATTGCAGATGCGCTGCACCTGAGCTATGGGGGAAACGGCATTCTGCTGATGGCCCTGTTTGCCCTGACCCGGGAGCTTCCCGGTGGAAAATGGATTCAGGCCGTCGGGATGGTGCTGATCAACGGGATCATGCCCAGCGCCAATATCCGGATATTCGGCCTGTCCGTCTCCGTCCAGCTTTTCGGGGCTTTGGCCATGGTCCCCATCGCCCTCTATTCCGGTCAGAAGCGCACAAGGAGCAAAGCGATCTCCTGGGGCTTTTACATCTTTTACCCCCTGCACCTGCTGGCCCTGTACGGACTTTTCCTGTGCATTCCTTAAAGCGCCGATTTCAAAAGCCCAGCCATGTCCCAGGCTGGGCTTTTTGTTCTGCGATTTTTTAGACGTTGAACAGGAAGTTGACGATGTCGCCGTCCTTCATGACGTAGTCCTTGCCCTCGCTGCGGACCAGACCCTTTGCCTTGGCGGCAGCCATGGTGCCGCAGGCCTTCATATCCTCAAAGGCAATGACCTCGGCGCGGATGAACCCCCGCTCAAAGTCGGTGTGGATCTTGCCGGCAGCCTGGGGGGCCTTGGTGCCCTTTTTGATGGTCCAGGCCCGGCACTCGTCGGAGCCCGCGGTCAGGAAGGAAATGAGGCCCAGCAGAGTGTAGCTGCTGCGGATCAGCCGGTCCAGGCCGGATTCCTTGACGCCCAGCTCCTCCATGAACATGGCCTTCTCGTCGGGGTCGTCCAGCTCGGCAATGTCGGCCTCCAGCTTGGCGCAGATGGGGATGATCTGGCTGCCCTCGGCATCGGCCAGCTGCTTCACGGCCAGATAGTGGCGGCTGCTCTCCGGGTCGTTGACCTCGTTTTCCGCCAGGTTGGCAACATAGATGGTCTTCTTCAGGGTCAACAGGTCCGAGGTGGCGATGAGGGCCATATCCTCCTCGCTGCACTCAAAGGTCCGGGCCAGCTTGCCCTGGTTCAGGTGGGCCAGCAGGTCCGTAAACAGCTCGGCCTCCTTGAGGAAGCGCTTGTCGCCGCCCTTGGCCGCCTTCTGGCACTTGTCAATCCGGCGCTCCACCATTTCGATGTCCGCCATGACCAGCTCCAGATTGATGATGTCAATATCCCGCAGAGGATCGGTAGAGCCCTCCACATGGGTCACGTTGGCATCCTCGAAGCAGCGGACCACGTGGACGATGGCGTCGGTGGTGCGGATGTTGCTCAGGAATTTGTTGCCCAGGCCCTCGCCCTTGGAAGCGCCCTTTACCAGGCCTGCAATATCCACGAACTCGATGACAGCAGGGGTAACCTTCTTGGGCTGATGCAGCTCGGCCAGCCAGGTAAGCCGCTCATCCGGCACGGAAACCACGCCCACGTTAGGGTCGATGGTGCAGAACGCATAGTTGTCCGCAGGCACACCGGCATTGGTAATGGCATTAAACAGAGTGGACTTGCCCACATTGGGCAGGCCTACGATACCTAATTTCATATTGTCTCATTCTCCTTTAAATTCCTTTGACTTCTCTAAGCTGTTTTCAAGTTAGCGCAACAATCGCCGCACCAATTTCGCACCATTTGTTAGAGCAAAGGACATATCAATACATTTTGATTATAGCAGATGTTGATATTTTCTACAAGGGGTATTTTTCGCGAATGCCTGTGAGCAAAGCCTACAACGATATGGAGCAGCTGCGGAACATGGGGACGGTTGCGGTGGTGGATTTGAAGATGATATTGGGGAGAAAGAATTCAGGGATGGAATAATGTCACGACACCATATCAATCAGCTGAGATTTGCCTTGGGAAACCACGATAAATCACGATCCATATGCCGATTACTACCAATTTACTACTTTTTTGAGTTCCGATATGATGAAATAACCAGACAAAGCAGTCCCGGACAGGAGTTTTTTCTCCTGTTTGGAACTGCGTTTTGTTTGTCTGCCATTTCGTCCAAAACGTGTTTTTGTGATATACGAACTTCTTAAGTGCTCCACTTTGCGGCACAATCGACACGGAAGCTGTTATCCGATATCATGACCGTACCAAAGCGAAATGGGATACTGATCGATAAAGATAACCGGCAAAGCAGCCGCCGGCGTGGAGAAAATGCCTGCCCCGTTTCACATCCTGCGGCATATCTTTGGTCTTACCTTCACCGCCGGAAGCACCATCAGGAATCAGCGCTGCCGGATTGTATCTTTCGGTATTCAATGGGTGAAATGCCTTCGGCCCGGCGAAAACTCTGGGAAAAATAGCTGGCGGATGAGAAGCCCAGAACCCGGGCGATCTGGGACATGGACATATTTGTTTCACGGAGAAGATAACGGCTTTCCTGAATGCGCCGGGATAACATGTAATTGATTGGGGATACGCCGTATTCTTCTTTGAATGCGTGAGCCAGATAGAATTTGTTGATGTGGGTTTCTCTTGCCAGATCGTCCAGACTCAATGGTTCCTTGTAATGGGTGTCAATATAGTGGCGAATTGCGGTGCATTGGTGGCTGGCCGGGGGAGGAGAGGCACTGATAGTAAAGCTGGCGCTGCGCATGAGACGGAGAATCAGAATCTCCATATAGGCCTGACAGATGGTTTTGTAGCCCGCTTGCGCCGACTGCGTTTCCAGCAGAATGTTTCTCAAACAGGTCAGCACATCCCCAGTTCCCCGGTAATCCAGAATCTGATAGCGGTTTGCCTGCTCTGTGGATGTGGAAAGTTCCATTCCCTCAATTCCGAGAACGATATATTCCAGCGGATGGGCTTCATAACTGACCTCCGTGTGAATTACATTGGGGTTTACCACCACCAGCTGGTTGGCTTTTACTGGATAGAGATTCTCCTCAATCTGAAACTGACCGTCCCCAGCAACGATGTAGAACAGCTCCGCGTAATGGTGGGCATGGGGAATGGAATGCCAGTCGCCGCCATATTTTGCGCTGCTGACATACAGAAGTTTTGCCGTGTTGCGGATATCTTTTTCTCCGGAAGGCTCCAGCGCATATCGTCGATTACTCATGAAGTGTCCCCCTCCATTTTAGAAATATTGTACTTGCTTTTATTATATTGTGTTTTATGTTTAATTGCAACAAATATCCACCAATTCTTCCTGTACAATAATAACAAAAAATCAAGAAAAATCCGAATTGGTGAAATGCCCAAAAGAAAACGGGCAGTTTTTAGCGTTTCGCCGAAAAATTATGTGGTAGCAATATCTCTAAAATATTCGACAATTATCCGCTTGAGAAAAACCTCTGATATGTTATACTTTTCCTGTAACAGGAAATTCCTGTGAATACCAATTTAGGAGGATACTCAAATGAAGAAGATCATTGCTATGCTGCTGTGCCTTGCCATGGCGCTTTCTCTGGTCGCTTGCGGCGGTTCTTCCGCTCCTGCTGCTACCGAGGCTCCCAAGGCAGACGCTCCCGCTACTAATGCTCCCACTGCTGAAGCTCCCACTGCTGAGCCCGTGACCATCAAGGTTGCTGCCATCGAGACCGCTTACGGTTCTCAGGTCTGGGTTGACGTTGCTGCTGCTTTCGAAGCTGAGACCGGCATCAAGGTTGAACTGACCACCGACAAGAACCTGGAGGACGTCCTGTCCGGTCCCATGCAGAACGGCGAATTCCCCGATGTTGTTCATCTGGCTACCGGCCGTCCTGCCGGCCTGACCGAGCAGCTGGTTAAGGCTAACGCTCTGCACCCCCTGACCAACGCTCTGTCCCTGACCATCCCCGGCGAGACCGTTAAGGTTTCTGAGAAGATCGCTGGCGGCTTCACCGACAACAACATTGTTGCTCCCTACGGTGATGGCGTTACCTACATGGCTCCCATGTTCTACTCTCCCTGTGGCCTGTTCTACAACGCTAAGCTGTTCGAGGACAAGGGCTGGGAAGTTCCCACCACTTGGGACGAGATGTGGGAACTGGGCGAGACTGCTAAGGCTGAAGGCATTTATCTGTTCACTTACCCCACCGCTGGCTACTACGATGCTTTCATGTTCGCTCTGATGAACGCTATCGGCGGCCCCGATTTCTTCAATGCCATCACCACCTATCAAGAGGGTGCATGGGATTCCGAGAACGGTAAGACCCTGCTGAATATCCTGGACAAGCTGGCTTCCTACACCCATCCCTCCACCCCCGCTCAGGCTAACAACCAGGACTTCACCAAGAACCAGCAGATGGCCATGAACGGCTCTGCTCTGTTCATGCCCAACGGCACCTGGATCACCAGTGAGATGGCTGACTACGCAGCTACTCTGGACAACTTCGCATGGGGCATGACCGCTGTTCCCGCTGCCGGCACCGCTCCCTACTCCTTCTGCTGGTTTGAGCAGGCTTGGATCCCCGCTGGCGCTGAGCACATTGCTGAGGCTGAGCAGTTCGTTGCTTTCCTGTACTCCGACAAGGCTGCTGAGATCTTTGCTTCCGCTGGTGCTATGCAGCCCATCCTGGGCATCGCCGACATGCTGGAAGGCGAGAATGCCATGTTCTACTCCATCTACGACAACGGTGCGAAGGCTGCTATGGGTGGCTTCGCCGCCTTCAGCGAAATCCCCGGCGTTGATGTTTCCGGCACCTTCTTTGCTCCCATCGACTCCCTGGTCGCCGGTACCATCACCATCGACGACTACGCAGAGCTGGTCAAGACCAACTCCGATCTGATGCGCGCAGCAAAGCTGGGCTAATCCAACGATTCGCAAGACCACACAGTAAGTAATTTGGGTGGCAGTGACTTCTGTCACTGCCACCCTTTTTAAGCTGTTTTCCCTTGGGCAGGGAATGCCTGCTTAACGGAAAATAACTTAAGCAAAAATCTAAGGAGTTGGTTCAAGATGAAAAGCAATCTCAAGCGCACCGGATTTATCTTCGCGTGCGTGGCACCTGCTGTGATTCTGTTCGTCATTTTCATGGCAGTGCCTACCTTCAATGTATTCCGTCTGTCTCTGTATCAGCGGAGCACCTTCAACCCCAACGAAGTCTTTATCGGTATGAAGAATTTCCAGATGCTGATGAAGGATGCGAACTTTATCCGTTCCATGCAGAACATGTTGCTGCTGATTGTCATGGTTACTGTGTTCACCATGGCTACCGCACTGATTTTCGCTGGCATTCTTACCCGTGAGAAGCTGAAGGGCCAGGATTTCTTCCGGATCGTATTCTATATCCCCAACATTCTGTCCGTTGTCGTTATCTCCGGTATTTTCTCCGCCATCTATGACATCGACAGAGGCCTGCTGAACAGCATTCTGAACCTCTTCGGCAAGGAAGGTATCCTCTGGAAGGGCGAAGAGCATGTCATCATGAGCCTTGTCATTGCCATGGTCTGGCAGGCCATCGGCTACTATATGGTTATGTACATGGCATCCATGTCCGCAGTCCCCGGTTCTCTGTATGAGTCTGCCGGTCTGGATGGCGCAGATCGGGTAACCCAGTTCTTCCAGATCACCATTCCGCTGATTTGGACAAACATCCGCACAACTCTGACCTTCTTCATAATTTCCACCATCAATATGGCATTCTTGTTTGTCAGTGCCATGACCGGCGGTGGCCCCAACAATGCTTCCAATGTGGCCCTGCTGTATATGTACAACCAGAAGAACCTGGGCGGCGGCTACGGCTATGCCATGGCCATCGGCGTCGTGATCTTCCTGGTGTCCTTCGGTCTGTCTGCGCTGGTGAACAAGGTCACCAAGCGCGAAGTTCTGGAATACTAAGGAGGTGCAGCTATGAGACTGAATAAAGAAAACAGCGGCGAGCGCCTGTATAAGCTGTTCATCTATCTGGTTCTGGGAATCTTGGCTGTTCTGATCCTGATTCCTGTGCTGTGGGTCATGGTGGCCTCTGTGAAGGAAACTTCGGAGCATTATGGAAGCCCCTGGGCACTGCCCAGCCATATCCATCTGCAGAACTTCGCCGATGCCTGGACCAAGGCCAACATGGGCGGCTATATGCTGCACTCCGTAACCATCACAGTCCTGGCACTGGGTATCCTGCTGGTGGTTGCCCTGCCTGCTTCCTACTGCCTGGCAAGATTCAAGTTTGTGGGCGGCAAGTTCCTGAACACCTGCTTTATGGCTGGCCTGTTCATCAATGTCAACTACATCGTGGTTCCCATCTATCTGATGCTTTCTGACGGTGACAAGTGGCTCAAGGGTGTACTGGGAAGCACCTTCCTGCTGAATAACCACATCGTTGTAGCTGTCGTCTATGCTGCAACCGCACTTCCCTTTACCATTTACCTTCTGTCCAGCTATTTTGCAACGCTGCCCCACGATTTTGAGGAGGCTGCCTATATTGACGGTGCCGGATATTCCAGAACCATGCTGCAAATTATTTTTCCCATGGCAAAGCCCTCCATCATTACGGTTATCCTGTTCAATTTCCTGTCCTTCTGGAATGAGTACATCATCATCAAGACGCTGGTTACTGACAAGAATCAGTGGACGCTGCCTGCAGGCCTTCTGAACCTGATGCAGGCTCAGCAGTCTGCTGCAGAATACGGCCCCATGTATGCCGGCCTGGTGCTGGTCATGCTGCCTGTTCTGATCCTATACATCTGCGTCCAGAAGAATCTGACCAAGGGCATGACTGTCGGCGGTCTGAAAGGCTAAGGTGACACTATGAATTTTTGGAAAGAGCATACAACCCTGCGGGGAATTCTGATCCTGCTGTTCTTTGTTCTGGGCATGATTCTGACCGTTGCAGGCTGGAAGATGACCGGCAAGCTGGAAGGCCTGGGTCTGATGCTGGTAGGTATCATTTTCCTGCTGGTTGCCCTGCTTGTGTATAATGCTGCTTATAAAAAATGATACAATAGGGAGGAATCATTCCCTCCCTGTTTGTCAGGAATATTTTGAAATCTGTATTGATTTTTGATGAATAAGCGGATAAAATGAGGAATGTGCGTTATCATCTGAAATCAGGACACCAATTCACTTCTGTAAGGAGTTTGCCAAAATGAATGAAAATATCAACAGAGGCCGTGTTACAATTCCCACCGACCTGGATGTGGTTCCCGAGACTCTGGAAATCATGAAGCGCTGGGGTGCAGATGCCATCCGTGACTGCGACGGCACCGATTTCCCTGCCCAGCTGCAGAATCAGAATGCAAAGATTTACTCCACCTACTACACCACCCGTAAGGACAATGCCTGGGCAAAAGCCAATCCCGAGGAAGTGCAGCAGTGCTACATCATGACTGGCTTCCATACCGCAACCGAGGGTGCTCTGGAGATCCCTCTGATGAAGGGCATTTCCCCTGAGCTGATGGAAGTCAATACCCGTGACGACATCAAGCGCTGGTGGGAAGTCATGGATCGTACCATCGGTGAGCCTATCTCCACGGATGCTTGGGACTACCATGCAGAAACCGGCTGTGTTGTAATTGCCGAGCCGGAAGCCTTCCATGAGTATACCGTGGCATTCCTGGCCTACCTGATCTGGGATCCTGTCCACATGTATAATGCAGTCACCAATAACTGGCAGAACTTTGAACACCAGATCACCTTTGATGTTCGTCAGCCCAAGACCCACAAGTTCACCATGGAGCGGCTGCGTAAGTTCATTGCAGATCACCCCTATGTCAATGTCATCCGCTACACCACCTTCTTCCATCAGTTCACCCTGATGTTTGACGAGCTGAAGCGGGAAAAGTATGTTGACTGGTACGGCTACTCCGCCTCCGTGTCTCCCTACATCCTGGAGCAGTTTGAGAAGGAAGTTGGCTACAAGTTCCGCCCTGAATTCATTGTTGACCAGGGCTACTACAACAATCAGTACCGGGTTCCCTCCAGGGAATTTAAGGACTTCCAGGCCTTCCAGCGCCGGGAGGTGGCTGCCCTGGCCAAGGAAATGGTGGATATTACCCACGAGCTGGGCAAGGAAGCCATGATGTTCCTGGGGGACCACTGGATTGGCACTGAGCCCTTCATGGAAGAGTGGAAGACCATCGGCGTTGATGCCGTTGTCGGTTCTGTCGGTAACGGTTCCACCCTGCGCCTGATCTCCGACATCCCCGGTGTCAAGTACACCGAGGGCCGTTTCCTGCCTTACTTCTTCCCTGATACATTCTATGAAGGCGGCGATCCCGTCCGGGAAGCCAAGGAGAACTGGGTCACTGCCCGCCGCGCCATCCTGCGTAAGCCCATCGACCGCATCGGTTATGGCGGATACCTGAAGCTGGCGCTCCAGTTCCCTGAGTTCATCGACTATGTTGAGTCTGTTTGTAACGAGTTCCGTGAACTGTATGAGAACATCAAGGGCACCACTCCTTACTGCGTCAAGACCGTCGCTGTCCTGAACAGCTGGGGCAAGATGCGTGCATGGGGCTGCCACATGGTCCACCATGCTCTGTACCAGAAGCAGAACTACTCCTACGCCGGTATCATTGAGGCTCTGTCCGGCGCTCCCTTCGATGTGAAGTTCATCTCCTTTGACGATATCCGTGAGAATCCTGCAATCCTGGATTCCATCGATGTCATCATCAATGTGGGCGATGGCGACACCGCTCATACCGGCGGTGCAGAGTGGGAGGATGCTGTCATTTCCTCCGCAGTCCGTAAGTTCGTCCACAATGGAGGTGGCTTTATCGGCGTGGGCGAGCCCTCCGGCCACCAGTATCAGGGTCACTTCTTCCAGCTGGCAAATGTTCTGGGCGTGGAAAAGGAAACCGGCTTCACCCTGAACTACGACAAGTACAACTGGGAGCAGAATCCCAATCACTTCATCCTGGCGGATGTTGCCGGTGAGGTTGACTTCGGTGAAGGCAAGAAGAGCATCTATGCCTACGAGGGTACCGACATCCTGGTTCAGAAGGACAAGGATGTCCAGATGGCTGCAAATGCCTTCGGCAACGGCCGCAGCGTGTACATCTCCGGTCTACCTTACTCCTTCGAGAACAGCCGTGTCCTGTACCGCGCCATCCTGTGGGCTGCCCACGGTGAAGAGATCCTGCACAAGTGGTTCTCCACCAACTACAATGTAGAAGTCCATGCATTCGTTGCAAACGGCAAGTACTGCGTAGTCAACAACACTTACGTTCCTCAGGACACCACCGTTTACACCGACACTGGCTCCTTTGACCTCCATCTGGAGGCCAACGAAATTCGCTGGTACAGCATTTAATACGTTGCATCAGCCGTTAGAAAATCTGAAGGGGCTGTTAGAAAAGTATGTCGCTGCGAACCAGTGACCGATGTCACTGGTGTGGCAGCCCCCCGGTTGAATGGTAACAGACTGGTTTTACTACCAAGATGTTTGAAAATCCGGGGGATTGCCACACCAGCGCGCGCGCTGGTTCGCAATGACAGAGCGTTTTCTAACAGCCCCTTCGCCTTTTACCATGGCGTTGATCTTGCAGTGTATTTCCAGACGCCATACATAATCCCCAGAACTACATCTCCGTATCGGATGAAGCTCTGGGGATTTTTGCGTTTTGAAAGGGATGCCCACAAACCATTTTCCATTTGTGGGTACTCATTTCAAAACGAGCTGGGACTCCAAAGGGACGGCCGGTCCCTTGGCAGTGGTTTCCAAAGGCGGCGGTGCTGCCTTGGCGGGAGGAATCCAATGGAGGGCAGCGCCCTTAAGTGGCAGGAAGAATCCAATGAAACCGGCGGTTTCGTGGCACACGACTTTGCCCGCAAAGTCTAGTGTGTTATACCTTTGGCGACCGTGGGTGGCGGAAAGGGGTTGTTCGGGGCGGGAACAAGCACTTTCCGTCAGCCACAGAACAGGCGGATTTTGGCGCGCCACGCGCTGAAATTCAGGATTTGCCCCTTGCAAAATCCGCCTGTTCGGGTGTAGGTGATGTGGCGGAGCGGAGAGAATTTTGGCAGAAATTCTTGGAGAGCAGCAGCATCACCGGGGAAGCCAAAGGGATATCAAGCCCGCCGCAGCGACGTTACTTCTCGTTTTCCTTTTCGTAGCTTGCTTCACACGCAGGGCTGCAGAAATCCTCGTCATCGCTCTTTGCAAAGAATGCTTTCATGCAGTGCCTGCACAGCCGCAGGCTGGAAGTCTCATCCGCCAGCATGAAGCTGAACATCATCTGGATCGCCAGCAGCAGGGAATGAAAATCCCACACAATGGTGGGGCGCTCCCATAACTCTATGTGGTAGTTCGGAGCGATTCCTCCAAACGCCGCCATACCCTGCCGGTAAATATCTCTGGTATCTTCGTCCATTTCCTCGTCCTCTTCATAGAACAGGAAGCTGCTCAGGAAAGTGAATGACCAGTCCTGAAAGGTCTGCTCCAGCCAGTCGTAGCGCTCCGCATAGCCCCGCATAAAGCACATGACCTGTGCCTCTGGCTCTTTGCGGAATGTCATTGCCAGAGCAATCATGGTGCGGTCTCCATTGATATTCCAGAGGGAGTCTTTTCCGTTCTTGAAAAAGTCCGGCTTCTCGAAGGGGAAGAAATAGGAAAGGTATTTCTGTGTGTCCATCACTTCCTCCCGGAGAAAATGATTGGTGGGAAGATAGACAGCCTTACTGCTCCTGCCTAAGTGAGAAAATCGCCTTGCCATCGCTGCGGCTATGGAAACCGTGGAAAACCGCAAGCGGTTTACGCACCGTTCCCACAGCCTGCGCTCACCCTCTTTTTCCTCTCTGGCTTTCTCCCTATACAAAGATAAGTGTCCATTTTCTATCCCGAAAACGCACAGTTGCTACGACGAACAGAGGGCAGCGTGTCAATATGGCAAAGAAAAGCAAACGGCACACAGGCGGTTTTATCCTCAAAAAAGCCCCGAAGCATGACAAAAAAGAAGCCCAGCATCGCGCCATTTGACGTGATGCTGGGCTTTGAACTTAGTTCCATTCCTCCGCCAAGAGGAAATCGCGGATATCCGGTGCTTGATCCCATTTCGGCTCATATCGAACTCATCGAGAGAAACAACGTACTTCGGGAAGTTGTCGCGGATAGCGTCATACGCGCCGAACTCGCGGTTGACCGTTTCGTCGGAGGCGAGCAAATAGCACACCTGAACGTACAGCTTTTCGCCGCGCTTGTCGCATACAAAATCAATTTCCTTATCGCCCGTTCTGCCAACGGTCACTTCATAGCCCCGGCGCAGCAATTCCAGATATTTCGCTTCTATTATAACTGCCGCATGGCGGGTGATCGGTTTTTTGCGGCCGACCGGAGTGAACCGCAATAGCTTGTGACGCTGCTGAGGTGAGCGGATGAACACTTTCAAGCGAGGCATAATAACACACTTTCGGTAAAAAATCAATACTAATTTTGTAGAAAATAATTGTGAATTTATAAAATTGAACAAAATAGAAAAGAAGAATAGACTATAATGGTACAAAGTGGCAATAAACCTTGACGGACGCATTTTTGGCGGACCGGGTGCGGAATGCCGGATTCCACAGCAATCGCAGCGCTCATGCCGTGCCGGGTTTTGCGGCGTGAAAAGAAAAAATATACCCCGGAATGTTTGTTTTTTGCAAGTTCGTGTTTCAAATGTGTATTGTGTTTTGCTTGCGGAGATGGTATAGTCAAGATACACAAAAAAAAGAGAATGACACCGACTCTTTTGGCGAAAATGTCATGCCACCTGTCAGGCTGCGAAGAATCGGGACGACCGCATCCCAGATTGACGGTCAATATGAATAACCCGTTCCGAAATCGCCCGTGAGCCGGTCACGCATTTTGTATTACCCGCAAAAGGTTGTTTTGCGTGTATAAAAATTAAAAACTAAGGAGAAGTGAAACATGAAAAAGTTTATCGCGATGCTTCTGGCGTTGGCCATGGTTCTGTCTCTTGCCGCCTGCGGCTCGAAGACAGATGCCCCCGCTGAGACAAAGGCACAGACCGCTGCAGAAAAGCCTGCCGCGACTGAAAAGGCCGAAGAACCTGCTCCCGCTGCTGAGCCTGTGACCCTGACCTGGGGCTCCTGGGTGTTCGCAGAAGATTCCGTCCGCCCCATCTATCAGGAGATGGCGGATCTGTACAACGAGACGAACGAG
>OLOX01003175.1_pt1 | contig 12746 bp, 10 predicted proteins | sample 1672091 | NCBI WGS metagenome assembly OLOX01 (sample SAMEA3136644, study PRJEB25190) | human gut metagenome | reverse complement strand
TGTACTTCTTGATAAAAAACAATTAACTCCAGAAGAACTAGAGCAAGTTGATTATTATCTTGACTTATATTTATATGATTGAACACTTCATGGGATATGGCCTAGTATTTTGACCTATATCCCATGTTTTTTCTACTTAATTTGAATCGTGTTTATAAAATATAAAAAACTACACTGACATTACAACTACAAATGTTGTTACTGTTGCAAGTGCCCCCTGTCGTAATAAGAAATGTAGCCGCGGCTCCAACTGCAATTATTGCTCCCGCAGCAAAAATGCAAGCATTGACTGAGTAACATGACTTCCCTTTCTCAACTGACGTATTCGCTATGCGCTTCCCTTCGTATTGTAGTATCGTTTCATCCGCAATTCCCTCTTTCGTTACACTTATGAACATTCGTTCTAATCATTGCTGTAGCACATTTGTTCTACTATGTCAATCCTTATTTGCGAACTTTTGTTCTTTTTACATTAGCTTCCAAATTGAACTTAATGAGCATAACTCTTATGAACTATTTATAAATGCATACACATAAAAAAACACACTCTATTGAGATGTGTGCTTTACAATAAAACTTTAGAAATTTAGTCAAGGTAGTGCACTTTATAGTATGGCGATTGAATGACGTGGTTGGTCACATGACGCGCACCTATTCATTCAGTTATAGCACTTTATTCGCACATCAATTATGGACTTTCAGATTGCACGTTATCATAAAGTGCAATCTAGGAATAATGTGCAATCTGAAATATAGTGCACTTTATTCCGAATTCAAAGCATTTAAGCCATTCTTTTACATTTTTTAAAAAGTGCAATTGAATTTTACTTTAAAGTAATAAGCTGCCTGCCAATAAGTAAAAAATCTGATAAGTAAAAAAAAATTTTTTGAAAAAAGTTAAAAAAGTGCACTTTATTCATAATAAGTAAAATTCGCTTTTTTAAGTAAGCACTGGCACTTTATAAGAGCCACGACGGTTGCCATGTTGCAATCAGTGTGGCTCTTAGTGATTAAAAGAAATATAATATTCTCCAACAAGATCCCATTTGTTAAAATTGTTTGCTTTATTCCATATTTATATACCTGCAAAACTATCTCTGAAATCTTCCGCTTGTTTTAATCTAATTACCTCATTCAAGTTCTTATCAAAGGTTTCTCTTAATATCTTTCCTTTCATAAATCCCCCCCTTTTTCTATCAAATTTATTTTTCCTTCTTTCATTTGATACACTTCATCAAACTGTTTTAAAAATCGGCTTGAAATATCATGAGTAATTACCAACATACTACTTGACATTTTTAGTAATTTCTCCATAATCTGTTGAGATGTCTCAGTATCCAAATTTGCTGTTATCTCATCAGCAACAATAAAATCATATTTGCGAAGAATAAGGCGTGCAATACCAATTCTCTGCCTCTGTCCTCCAGACAAATTCTTCCCATTCTCGCTAAGAACAGTATCCAATCTATTTGGAAGTGTTTGGATCCAAGCTAAAAGTCCTGATGACTCAACTGCCAGACGCACTTGTTCATCCGAAAATACTTCCTTTAAACAAATATTATTATATATTGTATCATTAAATAGATATGTTGTCTGAGCAATATAGCCAACTCTCTTGTAAAGACTTTTTCGTTCAAGTTCTTTTATCTGTCGCCCATTGATTAAAATACCTCCCTTGTACTCTTGATAATATTGAAGAAGCAATTTTGCAAATGTTGATTTACCACATCCACTCTCTCCCACAAGTGCAAATTTCTGTCCAGACTTAATAGTAAAAGTTACCTCGCTTACTACTCTCCTATTACTTTCAGGATATGTAAAAGTTACTCTTTCGCATTTAACCTCTTTAATAGGGCTATCCAGCTGACTACCTTCTTTATCTTTCTGACTAGCCATTGCTACTTGCAAGCGACCTCTAATTCCCTTAGTTGCTTTTACTTTTGCATATGCTTGTGCAATCTGATGACAAGGTGTTATTACAAAATTTGCCATACTTGCCGCTGTTGACATAGTTCCTACTGTAATATCTCCTGCAAATACAAGAAACAAACCAATTAAAAGTACAACTGGAAAAATAAGATTGCTAATAAGAGATGTATTCACAATTACATTGTTCAAACCTTGCTGATACGTGCATTCGCTTTTTTTAGTTTCATATGACACCTTAAGATGCTCTCTATTATACGCATCTTCTCTAAGAAAATCTCGTATCACTTCAAAGCCACCTAAAAGCTCTTTCAGATACTGTGTATAAGTTATCATTTGTTGTGAAAATGTATCTCTTGCCTTCTTAAGTTTGGCATTCATTATACGCGGAAGCATAAGTGGTGGTATTGCAATTACAAGAATTGCAATCAATAATATTGGACTTATGTACAAATACATGCCTAATGTACACGCCATAATCCCACCCCAAAATATCATATTAAAAATAGACATATAATAGTCATCATATATAGTTCGTAAATCATTCGTTAAAAGCGACAAATATACTGCATCACTCTCATTATTATACTGTTCTATTGATCGGTGCAACACATTATTCATAATTCGGTTACGAATTTTTTCAATCTCATCGCAAGCAAAATTAGTAAATAACTTCCTACTAAAGTATTCAAACAACCAACTTAAAATTGTAATCAAAAAAATAATAACAAGATAGCCCAAAGCTTCCTCTTTGGATTTCGAATCAATAAGCCATTTTAATTGGAAACTTTTTAATGGTGCAAAAAAAGATACCGCGATTATTGAAATTATAAATAAAACAAATCGCACTTTATTTTTCATACTCCTTCCTCCTACTTATTGATTTTAACCACATCAGTGTAGCTTTTTCCATAAATTTCAGTTAAACTTTACCATAGCTTTAGGTTTTTGTCAATAATTTTGTGCTTTTTTCATCTCTGACGAGTAAACTTCTCGTTTTTTCTTTTGCTAAATCTCCATCAAGTTGTTAAAACATTCGTTCTATTTTTCCCTTTTAAGACACAGACTTTTGTACAATTCCCATCGATTCCATAAAATCACCTCTCTTTCTTTACATATATTAAATTACAATATCTATACAATAGCAATACAAATTCTTCCGGATCCTGTTTTCTTCTGAATCACGAAAAAATCGGCAAGAATAATCCTGCCGATTTTTTACTAACTATTCATCTTCGATGCTGCTATTTTGCAATAACTCATCTTATAATATCATGATCCTGAAGCACTTTCTCAACTACCGTTCCATGAATGACATGAAGCAGAGGCTTCTTTAATGCATTCAACGGTCCTGGCAGCTGGATATCAAGCGGAGACTTGCCATCCATGAGCTTTACAGAACTGTCAAGCAGTTCACGAATATCATATACACTGCCCCATACCTCAGGAACACCTCTGTCTACACCAAGCAGTCCATAAACAGCTTCCATAGCAGTTCTTACAGAATATTCTGTAGTGAATACAGTGTCGCGAGGTGTGTCAGCAAACTGACCTAAGAATGCGAAGTTTACGCAGCCATCCGGGATAACATCCGGGCGGTCGCCCTTTGTACGCGGCATGAAGAATGCAGTGATATATGGCATCATAGTCGGTACGCAGACTGCACTGTTCTCAGCAAGCTCTGGAATCTGATCAGTCGGAACACCTAAATGATACAGCCACTCTTCTGTGATTTCTTTACCTGTACACTCTCTCATTGGCTTCTTAACAAAGTTGCCTGGCTTATCTGTAAACAGACCATATACCCATACGCAAACCTTGTCCTTATCCTGTGTCTTGAACTGTCCCTGACGGTTGATTGTCCAGCTTAACAGCCAATTAGAATCTACGCAGCTTACAATACCACCAGTTACAACGTTTCCTGTTTTCGGATCACGCTTGCAGATATCAGTGATATATGGAATAATCTTGTCATCCAGTGTAGTAACGGTAGCAGATTCCCAGTTTGTCTTTGTAATATCGGAACAGAATTTCTCCGGATGACCAAAGGACGGATCCTGCTTTGCGATATTCTTCCACAGATTCCAGCAGCCACTTGTGCGAACCTCTGCATCTCCATTCGGTGCATGATTCTGATCACCATAAATAGTACCTTCTGTACAGCTTCCGTTTGTGACGAATACAAGATCGTTTTCTGTCAAAACAATACCCTTCTCAACACCATGCTCCTTGCACTCAATTGCAGATGCAATCTTCTTTCCATCCTTAAATTCGAAAATAACATTTGTTACTTCAACGCCAAATCTAAACTCAACACCAGCAGCCTCAAGGTACTTCTGCATTGGAAGAATCAGAGATTCATACTGATTATACTTTGTAAATTTCAGTGCGCTGAAATCCGGCAGACCAGAAATATGATGAATGAAACGCTGGAAATAAAGCTTCATCTCAAGTGCACTATGCCAGTTTTCAAATGCGAACATGGTACGCCAGTACAGCCAGAATGTAGAATTGAATACTTCATCATCAAATACATCTTCAATTGTCTTATCATAGAGATCTTCATCTTTTGTCATAAACAGTTTCATGATCTCCATGCAACCTTTCTGGCTCAGATTGAATTTTCCGTCTGTATGTGCATCCTTGCCTCTCTCCTTGGTTGCACGGCAGAGAGAATAGTTCGGGTCTTCTTTGTTCAGCCAGTAGTACTCGTCAAGTACAGATACACCCGGTGTTTCAATAGATGGAATACTTCTGAAAAGATCCCATAAGCATTCGAAATGATTTTCCATCTCACGACCGCCACGCATTACGTATCCTCTGCTCGGATCAAAGATACCGTCGCATGCACCGCCTGCAATGTCCATTGCTTCCAGAATGTGGATATTCTTTCCGGGCATCTGTCCGTCACGTACAAGGAAACAGGCTGCTGCAAGAGAAGCCAGTCCGCTTCCTACGATATAAGCATGTTTATCATCTACGCCTTCCGGCTTTCTTGGACGTGCAAATGCTTCATAGTTACCGTTTGTATAATAAATTCCCTTACTGTTTTTCTCATATTTTCCACGTTCTGTATTGCGATATTCACTTGTATTATGAAGTGCGTCATAATCTTCTTTTTTCTTTGTCTCAGCTGTTTTATACTTCTTTCCTGCTGCCACTGCTGCCACGCCTGCTCCAACTGCCAATGCGGATACAAGTCCTAAACCTTTATTTTTACTCATAATACACATCCACCTTTCTTCAATTCTTCTTTAGAAGTTCTTTCAGCTCTGTGATTTTAAATGCTTTTCGTTCTCTCTACTTTACCCATTTCCCGTCAAGACATCTTCATGACTTTTACATTCTTATCTGTATGTTTCCCATATCATAAGCATTTCATCCGTCTGAATGATTTGTTTGTTGCTATGGCTGTATATTAACAGTTAAAATATGATTCTACAATTTACAAAAGCCGCCGAATGATAAGTTTTTTATCACCCTGCGGCTTTTGTAAAGAATTTTTATATGATTATTTTTCCATATTATTTTTCTGAAAGTTATGAATGGATGTAGTCACTGTATCGTGAAGCGTCAGATCCATCATTCTTACCAGATCTTCAATATTTTCTTTCATTCCTTCCCTGATCCACTCAAGCATGATTCCCACAAAACCATATTTATAGAAGTCTGCAATAAATTTCTTATCCTCTTCTGTGATATTCAGGCCCTTGCTTTTTTCTTCCACCACACCCACAATCAGATCATAGGTTAATTTAAAAAGATAATTTTCTATCCGCTCCCTGTCCACATTTCTGTAAACATTCATAATAAACGGTTTGTTTTCCAGCACTGCCTCAAATATCTGGGTCAGCCCTTCTGTCCAGGACTCAGAAGTCTTTTTACCCTGCAGGGCTTTTGTCCCATCTTCCACACAGGACCATTCAACCAGATCATAAATATCCTTGAAATGATAATAAAAAGCCATGCGGCTTATTCCACAGTCTGTGGTAATATCTGTTATCGTGATCTTATCCAGAGGTTTCTTCAGAAGAAGCCGTTTCAGGGATTCTTCCAGAGCTGCTTTTGTGGTATTTGGCATATAACTCCTCCTGTCTGCTTACTGTGATTATTTCCAGTCGTAGTTTCTCAGGTGTCCTTCCAGATTCATGTGGTCAAAATTATTCTGGCGCAGTGCCTCGTACAGAACAATTGCTACGGAATTGCTCAGGTTCAGAGAACGGATATCTCCGATCATAGGGATCCTTACGCAGGTTTCCTGATTATTGACCAGAATGTCCTCCGGGATTCCTGCGCTCTCTTTTCCAAACATAATGTAGCAGTCTTCTTCATAATGAACATCAGTATAAGTCTGAGGCGCTTTTGTTGTTGCATAGTAAATCTTTGCACCGGGATTCTTCTCCAGAAATTCTTCAAAGTCCAGATATGTAGTTACATCCAGATCTTTCCAGTAATCCATTCCTGCTCTCTTTAAGGCTTTCTCACTTAAGGAAAATCCCAGAGGCTCGATAAGATGGAGTCTGGTTCCTGTTGCCACACAGGTACGGCCGATATTTCCTGTGTTTGCAGGAATCTCCGGCTCATGAAGTACAATATTTAATTTTGCCATTTTGTTTTTATTCCTCTTGTTATTAATCGTCTGTCTTTTCTTAGAAAATTGTCTCTTAAGTTTCCTGCAGTTACTCTTTGAGAAGTTGCTGCAGTTCATCCTCTGCCGGACGTTCCAGATAGCGGGCACTGCCGCCACTGTAGAGAAGCCGGTCATTACCACTGTTAGTCTGACCGATAACCTCTGCCACAAAACCCTCATTGCGAAGTCTCTGTACCAGTGCTTCACCTCCGCGGATTCCAATCAGTACTGCTCCATCTGCCTGAAGCTTATATGGATTCAGGTCAAAAATCTCGCACACTTCTATGGTCTCCTGACGAATCGGTACCTTACGGAAGTCTACTTCCAGTCCTACTTCTGAAGCTTCTGCCATCTTCCAGAGCGCACTTAAAAAGCCGCCCTCACCCATAGCATATAATGCGCTGGCATCTGCCTCCTGCGCAATTTTCCAGACAATACTGCCGGCTCCATAAGCATCCCAAAGTGAAACGCAATTCTGAATAAAACCGGCAGAGAATCTCTCTGCCAGTTTGTCCTTTTTATTTTTTGCTATTACAGAGGTTCCTTTCAAAGCCACCGGGCATGCCACTACCAGTTCATCTCCCGGTTTCAGGCATCCGGTTATTTCTGCCCTCAGAGCCTCCATTGCCGCCTGTCCCAGTCTCATTCTTTTCCTCCGAAAATTTATTATACGATCAGAGACAGAACTGTCGGCACTACCATTGCCAGTACCAGAATGATTGCAATAATTGCTGTGATCACTTTACGGTTCTTTGGATTAAACATTCCCATTTCTCTTCACCTCTTTAATCTCTGTTCAGGTTCTCAAACACATCTTTCGTCACATCTGTCACATGAGCGTTGTTAGTCAGCGGATCACGGTCTGCATAGTTAAACAGCAGCACTGTTCCATCTGCAAATACTTCCACATGTGCATTCTTTGCCACTTTTTCCCGTTTTCTGAAGTCCCATACCTGTCTCTCAAAAGGCTTCTGATCTCTGGCAAAGCCAGGACGGCTTTTCAGGTTTTCTCTCAGATAGAGATCATATACCATCTGGTCTTTTACCTGATCCATGGAAATCTCCGGCACATCTTCAAGAAATTCCAGCAGGATCTCATATCTTCGCATTCTTGTATGAGAAACATCACCATAGCCCTTTTCCATGTAAAAGCTGCCCAGTCTCTCATAAATCGAGAAAGCATCCTGGAAAAAGTTTTCCAGATATTCAAGTGTATTCTGGAATTGTCCACTATTATAATACACTTCCACCATATTTTCCACAGTTTTCAGCTTCAAAACATGGTCATAATCCAGCCACTTCGTGGAAAGTACCTCATAAGGCTCCTGTGTTTTGTATACAATGCCATATTCCTTGCACATCTCCATCATATGGGAACCCTTTAACACCTTCAAAAAGCCCAGCTGAAGCTGCTGTGGTTTCAGTGCATAAACATCATTAAAGGAATGCCGAAAGCTGTCGTAATCTTCATAGGGAAGTCCTGCAATCAGATCCAGATGCTGATGGATATTTCCAAAGCTATGGATTCTGTCAACAATTCCTTTCAATTTTTCAAAATCCATAGTTCTGTGAATTGCCTTAATCGTGTCCGGATTTGTTGACTGTACTCCAATCTCCAGCTGAATCAGACCCGGGCGCATGGTGGACATTTCCTGCAGTTCCTCTTCTCTTAACAGATCTGCTGAAATCTCAAAATGGAAGTTTGTCACGCCGTTATCGTGTTCATTAATGTACTTCCAGATTGCCATTGCATGGTCATGTTTGCAGTTGAACGTACGGTCTACAAACTTCACCTGAGGCACTTTATTGTCTATGAAAAATTGCAGCTCTCTTTTTACCATTTCAGTATCTCTGAAACGAAGCTTCTTATCAATAGAAGAAAGACAGTAACTGCACGAGAACGGACATCCCCTGCTGCTTTCATAATAAATAATTCTGTTCTTAAAATCGGACAAATCTTTATAAATAAACGGAATTCTGCTTAAGTCCATGATCTGGCGCCATCCATTATGTATGATCTGATCTCCGTCTCTGTAACAGATTCCTGTCATATTTTTCAGATTCTGCGGATTCTTTTCTATATAATATCCGGCAAGTTCTTTAAATGTTTCTTCACCTTCCCCGACCATAACACCTTTAAATTCTGAGTTTTCTGTCAGGAATTTCTCCGCATCATAAGAAACTTCCGGACCGCCGGCCCAGAAGTCGACGCCCGGAAGAATCTTTATCAGATCTGCCATCAGTTCTTTTACAAAAGAAAGGTTCCAGATATAACAGGACACGCATACCACCTCAGGATGCTCCAGGTAAATATCACGCATGATATCATCTTTCTGCTGGTTGATGGTATATTCCTTTAATACAATATGATCTGCGTAATCAGATGCATATGCCTGCAGATCATAAACAGCAAGATTAGAATGAATATATTTTGCATTGCATGCCACTAATAAAATCTTCATAAATCTTTAGCCTTCCAGTGCACTCTTCAGCTCTTCTTTGGAAGTAAGACCTACGAAGCGTTTCACTTCCGCACCGTCTTTAAACAGGATCAGTGTCGGAATGCTGACTACACGAAACTGCTGTGCAAGTGCCATATTCTGATCTACGTCTACTTTTCCTACTGCGTATCCCTCTTCTGCCAGTTCTTCTACAACCGGACCCTGACGCATACATGGTCCACACCATGTTGCCCAGAAATCTATAAGAACCGGTTTCTCAGATTTTAATACTTCTGTTTCAAAATTTGCTGTTGTAATCTCTTTTGCCATGATTTATATCTCCTTTGCTTATTCTTTATAAAAATTTGCAATGTAAGTTCTCTGGTTTTATAATATCAACACTATAACCCTGTTAAATTTTCAGTTTTTATTTTAGATTTTTATTTTAAAGATCTTACATACTTCCCTGCATTAATACCTGCCTGTGCTCCCTCATAGACAGCTTTCGCCACCTGAAGAAGTCCGCCTGTACAGTCACCTGCCGCATAGAGTCCCGGGATGGTTGTTTCCATATTTTCGTTAACTTTAATGTTGCCTTTTTCCGTAAGTTCGGCACCCATCTGACGGGCAATCTCCGTCCAACTCTCCATGGCCAGATAGCGCATTTCCAGCAGGAGGCGGCAATCCACGTCCGGCACCAGCTCGATCACGCTCTCGATCTCCTTTTTCGTATCCACCAGCAGGTCGATCTGCGCGTCCAGCTCCTTTTCCGCTTCCATGATCTTCATGACCGAATCCTCCAGCGAGGCGACATTCCGGGTACGAGAAACCCGTTCGCCGCCATAGGCCACCGTGCATTTCTGCGCCAGCGCGCGAAGCTTCGAAATGCGCATCAGCTTCGTATTGATCCGCTGGTCGATGCGGTAAGCCTGAGAAAGGTATTCCTTGGCCGTCATCGGCACATTATTCATAAGGCATAACCTCCAATTCTTTCAGTATGGCGGCCACCTCCGCCGCCGAGGTCACTTTGAAGGCCTGTCCTTTTGCGTTCCTGATTTTCTGTATCGTGATTTCCTGTAGTTTTGTCAGCTTGCCGGTTTCGGTCTTGACCTCGAAGGCCACAAACCTCCCGTTAATGCAGGCAATGACGTCCGGAATGCCTGCCGTTCCATACATCCCGCCGTGCTCCTTCCAGCAGAAGCAGTTCGGCGTTTTTCGTAGCAGCCGCAGGATCGCGGCCACAATATCTCGTTCTGCCACAAGCGCCTCCCGTAACTATTTCGTGTCGTAACCGTTCTGTGCAGAGGTTCGCGTATATACGCGCGTGTGCGTGCGCGCATACGAGAGCGAAAATGTTTTCCGCGTAGCTCTAAATAAATAGTTAAAACGGTTACTGGTTACCAGAAGAACGCAAAGGCTCAATTTGTGCTTGTAGAAAACCATCCACATCGCAGCGGCGCTTCAGCGTTCCATAATCCAGAATCGTGCCCTTTCGGCGGTTATCGCCCAACATGACCGTCCGGCCGCAGACATAAAGGTCGCTTTTTCGCAGCTGCTTCATAAACTGCCCATACGGCAGGCATTCGCCCAGAATCGCATGGTCGCGGCGATACTGCGTGTACCGGTCATAGATGCCCTTGAACCAGATGGCCACATTGCCGTCCTCCAGCATCCGGCATTCGTCGGCGGTCAGCCCCATGCGGTCAATGACCTCCAGCGTCGTTTCCACAATGCTCTTGTTACTGTTGCCGCCGTCCAGCAGGTATTCCCGCGCCGCGTATTCCATGTATTTCGCACAGCCGTCCAGCGAGATGGAGAATACCTGGCTCCACGCCAGCCCCAGCCGATTGCACGCGGCTTCCAGCAAGCGCAGCCCAGCCATGCACCCGCTGAGGTTATTCACCACGCGGGAGGGCAGATTGCCGCCGAACATGGAAATGGATTCGTCAAACCATTGCTTCACCGCCGCCGTTTGCAGTGTCAGCACCGTATCCAGCAGAAGGCGGCCCAGCGCCATCAGTTCATCCCGGCAGTTGCTGATTTGTGCGAAGGCTGCTCTTGCCGTCTGGTCTTTCAGGTCGCGCTTGCTGAAAAGCAGCTCCATGCCACGCTCGCGAATGGCGGACTCGTCCGGCGATTCCTCACCGGCCACCACCAGCGGAGCCAGCAGCGTATAGGATACCTGCGTCTGGTCAGCCCGACCGCGCACGCCCTCATGCCCGTCATAGCTGTCGCGGAAATGGTTGTACAGGGCGGCGAGCCGGGTCTTGTCAATCTTCGAGGGCTTGAATTCGTCCAACGCCTGCGGAAACAGGTTGCTGGAGGACGCGTCCTTCATGAGCGTGAAGCCCGTGATCTGGGGTGCGGCCACGACCTTGCTCCGGCCAAACAGGGGCAGGATCACCCGCTCCAGCGTGGTGGATTTGCCGCTGCCCGCCTCACCGATCAGGAACAGATGCGGATACTTGATCCCAGCGGAACGCAGCATTTCCTTGACGAAGCACCCCGTACACCACGCCAGCACAGTTACCGTTTTTGCAGGCTCGTTGTAATTCAGCAGCAGCGGGCCAAGCTCTACTAAGTGCTCCGCCGAAATGGGTTTGTGGCGAGGCAGCTCCGTTTCAATGGACACATATTTCTCCAGCTGCACCATGTCCGGCACGTCCTCGCCGCCTGCGGTAAAGGCGCGCTCCTTGTCCACATAGGCCCAGCTGCCCTCGTGCTCATACAGGCCTAACGCCTTCACACCATGCTTCACCTGCCACGCCAGCCCGGCCAGATAGGATTTCAGCACCTCCAGATCGCCGTCGCTGCCCATGTAGCAAAGGGAAATCGTCCGCTTGTTCAGCACCGCCTTAAACTTCTGCGCCGACGCGAAATCGGAGGTCATAAAGGAAAGCCGGAAGGTCTCGCCGTACATGGTCACGAGGTCGCAGGTCATCTGCGTTTCATCCTCGGCTGCCAGCATTTCCAGCGGGCGCACCACGAAATTGGTCAGCGCGTAGACGTTCTCGCCGCGCTCCCGCATATAACGCCCGTTGGCCTCGAAGATGCCCAGATCGCCGCCCGGCGTGTAGACATTCTCGGTGCGGGCAATGGCCTGCGCCAGCGTTTCCTCGCCATAGGTCGCGCCGTCCGCATGGTGAACATTGTCCCATTTTTCCCGGAACAGCTTGGATTGCCGAAAGAGCCTGTCCATCTGCTCCTTATTTCTGCCCGTCCAGAAGGCCAGCGCGCAGCACAGGGCCAGATCGGCCTCGGACTGGCTGCCGAATTTCTCCTGCCAATGGCCCTCCCACAATGCGGTAAAGTCCTCGCCGTTCTGGGCAGATGCGGCCTTTTCCAACACCTGCTCGTCCGTCAGGGAAACCGTGCGAACGGCCCGCTTGGCCTTGCTTTTCGCTGCCTTTTTCTTAGCAACATAGGTTTCGTGAATCCATGGCAGCGCCTCCGAACCATCCGCAATGCCCTCGGGCGTGCCTTCCAGCCGGTTGCCGGTCATGGTGAAATAGCGCGCGGCGGCGTACATCTCCACGGCAGACTGACTGTTCTTATTGCCCTTTCCGGGCATGGAGCCGCGATAGAAAATGTGCAGCCCTGTGCCCGAGGGCGAAATTTCGGTATAGGACGGATACTTTGCCAGAATGGCGGAGGCAACTTCGTTCCAGCTGCCATCCTCCTTTTTGCAATGGTCAATATCCACGCCTACAATGCCGCCTGCCTCGGTGAATACGAAGCCCACGCCGGTG
>OLOX01003172.1_pt1 | contig 12759 bp, 7 predicted proteins | sample 1672091 | NCBI WGS metagenome assembly OLOX01 (sample SAMEA3136644, study PRJEB25190) | human gut metagenome | reverse complement strand
CGACAAGTACGACATTCAGCGTTACAAAGGTTTGGGCGAGATGGACCCCGAGCAGCTCTGGGAGACCACCATGGATCCCGAGCGCCGTACGCTGCGACAGGTTGAAATTTCCGATATGACCGAGGTTGACCGCGTTGTCAACGAACTTATGGGAAACGACGTCGAATGCCGCCGCACCTTCATCACGGAGCATGCGGCCGATATCGACGAGCGCTTCCTCGACATCTAAGGAGGGATGAAATCACATGGTAGATGATCTGTTTGGCACCAACGACGCCGACGATAACCAGGAATCCCTCATGGGAGACGAGGAGTTCGCCGAGGTCGTGGAGGCAACCGTCGAGGATGTTGCCGAAAACGGCGAGGAAAGCCTCGAAGCAAAGATTAATCACGGCATCGGTACGCTCGATATCAACGTCGGCAAGGTCTCCGAGACCGACTTCGCGCGCGAGATGCGCACGTCGTTCCTCGAGTACTCGATGTCGGTCATCGTTGCACGCGCGCTTCCCGACGTGCGCGACGGTCTCAAACCCGTCCATCGCCGCATCCTCTATGCAATGAGCGAGAGCGGTATCACGCCCAACAAGCCTCACGTCAAGTGTGCCCGCCCCGTCGGTGACTGCATGGGTAAATATCACCCGCACGGCGATGCGGCTATCTACGATACGCTCGTGCGCCTGGCCCAGGACTTCTCGATGCGCGTGCCGCTCATCGACGGGCATGGCAACTTCGGTTCCATCGATGGCGACTCTGCCGCAGCCATGCGTTATACCGAGGCGCGCCTGAACAAGCCGGCCATGGAGCTGCTTGCCGACCTCGAGAAGGAGACCGTTGACTGGCAGCCCAACTACGACGAGTCGATGCAGGAGCCCAAGGTGCTCCCTGCACGTTTCCCGAACCTGCTCGTCAACGGTTCTGCCGGCATCGCCGTTGGCATGGCGACGAACATTCCGCCGCATAACCTCGGCGAGGCCATCGACGCGACCATCGCCGTCATGGAAAACCCCGACATCTCGCTCGACGAGCTGCTGCAGATCATGCCCGGCCCGGACTTCCCGACCGGTGCGACCATCATGGGTCGAGCCGGTATCCGCGAAGCGTACGAGACTGGTCATGGCTCGATTACCATCCGCGCCAAGGCCCACGTCGAGAAGAGCACCTCGGGTCGCAACCGCATCGTTGTGACCGAGATTCCGTATCAGGTCAACAAAGCCAAGCTCATCGAGAAGATCGCCGACCTGGTCAAGCAGAAGACGGTCACGGAGATTTCCGGACTCAACGACGAGTCGGACCGCAAGGGCATGCGCATCGTCATCGACCTCAAGCGCGGCGAAGAGCCCCAGGTCGTGCTCAACAAGCTCTACAAGCACACACAGCTGCAAACGGGCTTTGGCATCAACAACCTCGCATTGGTCAACGGCGTGCCGCATATCCTGAGCCTCAAGGACATGCTCTACAACTACATCGACCACCAGGTCGACGTCATCCAGCGCCGCACGCGCTACGAGCTGCGCAAGGCCGAGGAGCGCGCCCACATCCTCGAGGGTCTCGTCATCGCCCTCGACAACATCGACGAGGTCATTTCCATCATCCGCTCCTCGCGCGATGATGCCGAGGCCCGCGCCAAGTTGATTGAGCGCTTTGGCCTCTCCGAGGTGCAATCCAACCACATCCTCGAGATGCGCCTGCGCCGCCTGACCGGCCTCGAGCGCGAGAAGATCGAGACCGAGCTCGCCGAGCTGCGCGAGAAGATCGCCTACTACAAGCGCGTTCTGGGTGACGAGAATCTCGTCAAGGAAATCATTCGCGACGAGATGCTCGAGATCAAGCGCCGCTATGGCGACAAACGCCGTACCGAGATTGCCGACGAAGCGCGTGACCTCGACATCGAGGATCTCATCGCCGACGAGGACATGGTCGTCACCATCACCCGCAGCGGCTACATCAAGCGCCTTCCGGTGGCCACCTATCGCCAGCAGAAACGCGGTGGCAAGGGCATGAGCGGCGTGAAGCTCAAGGAGAACGACTTCGTCGAGCAGCTCTTCATCGCCTCGACGCATGATTACATGCTCTTCTTCACGAGCAAGGGCAAGGTATATCGACAGAAGGTGCACCAGATTCCACTTGGCAGCCGCCAGGCCAAGGGCACGCCTGTCGTCAACCTGCTTCCCATCGAGGATGATGAGAAGGTCGCGACCGTCATCAACACGCGCGACTTCCCCGCCGATGAGTATCTGCTCTTCGCGACCGCGCACGGCATGGTCAAGAAGACGGCCTTCGACGCGTACAAGAACGTGCGTTCCAACGGTCTCATCGCCATCAACCTGCGCGATGCCGACGAGCTCATCGCCGTGCGCCGCGTGGCTCCCGGCATGAAGGTCATGATGGTGAGCAGCGCCGGCAAAGCCATACGCTTCGACGAGTCCGAGGCGCGCCCGATGGGTCGCGACACGACGGGCGTTCACGGCATCCGCATCGACGTCAAGGGTGGCGACCGCGTGCTTGGCATGGAGATCGCGCCTGATGATAGCGACCTCTTCGTCATCACCGAGCGTGGTTACGGTAAGCGCACCAAGGTCACCGAATATACCGAGCACCATCGCGGTGGTGGCGGTATGTCAACGATCAAGATGACCGACAAGAAGGGCAAAATTGCCGCGATGAAGATCATCAACGAGAAGCACGAGATGATGATCGTATCCGAGGAAGGCGTCGTAATCCGCGTGAAGGCGGGCGACATCTCCGAGCTTTCGCGTGCCACTCAGGGCGTCAAGGTCATGAACGTCGACGATTCCGACCGCGTCGTGGCAGTTGCGCGCGTGGCCGGCGGCAAGAAAAAGAAGAAGGAGATCATCGAGGGCCAGACCGAGCTTCTCACCGAGGAAATCTCCGGCCAGATGAAGACCGAAGTTCCCGCCGACGTGGAAGACGACACCGACGAAGACGAGATCGATACCACCGACTAATAGCCGCAAGTGACCAGGATATGAGACAGCGTGCCAGGCACGCTGTCTCATATGAGCCGCTCGTGTCGTTTGTGGGGCACTTCCGCGGAAACGAGGGAACTTTCTCGAATATTCGCTTCCCAAGGAACTAAGATTGTGGCAGTATACATGCTCGCGTATTTGCGCGGGCCTTTAGCTCAGTTGGCTAGAGCGCACGACTGATAATCGTGAGGTCACAAGTTCGAATCTTGTAAGGCCCACCATTCTAGGTAATAAACGCCCCGGCGTGGGCCGAGTCGCCGCCGGGGCGTTTATTGATACTAGGACGCAATGCGCACGAGTCACGAGTCAAAGGGCCACACCTAATGTCTCGTTCTCGCCTTCGGGGGTATAGCTCAGCTGGGAGAGCGCGGGCTTTGCAAGCCTGAGGCCAGGGGTTCGAGCCCCCTTACCTCCACCAACACAGACGATGCGGGCACCTGTACGGTGCCCGTTTTGTATCGTTGCTTATTCCAGATGCGGTTACAAATCCCGGCATAAGGTCCAAGAATCCTATTTTTTCAATGCACCAAAGATTCCGCGAATGATTTGTCGCGATGCCTCACGCCCAATCTGCCCGAGGACGGAGCTAACCTGCTTCACGGCCTGCTCCTGAACCTTTTGTGCCTTGCGTTCCTCGGCTGCCGCCGCCTTCTCGGCTTCTTTTGCCTTTTGCTTCTCGAGCTCCGCCCGCTCCTTTTCCAGCGCCTCGCGCTCGGCTGCAAGATCATCGGCATCATTCTGCTCGAGTTCTTGCTTGTTTATGAGCTCGTAGGCAGACTCGCGGTCAATAGCCTGCCCGTACTTGTCCATGAGCGTCTTCTGGTCGGAAAGCACCTGCTCGACCACGGCATCGTCAGCGGCGGCCATGCGGCATTGCGGAGGTAAGATCTTCGCGTATTCGACGACGCTCGGCTTGCCATCGGCATCGAGGAACGAAACGAGTGCCTCTCCGGTGCCAAGCTCGAGGATCTTCTCCTTTGCGTCGAACGCGGGATTCTCGCGAAATGCCTGTGCCGCAGCCTTTACGGCCTTCTGCTCGGCGGGCGTGTAGGCGCGCAAGCCATGTTGTATGCGGTTCGAGAGCTGTGCGAGTACCTCATCGGGAATATCGGAAGGCGATTGCGTGATGAAGTACACGCCTACGCCCTTGGAGCGGATGAGCTTCACGACCTGCACGATTTTGCCCAGCAGCTCCTTGGGCATGCCGTTAAAGAGCAAATGTGCCTCGTCGAAGAAGAAGACAAACTTCGGCTTGTCCGCATCACCCACCTCGGGCAGACTCTCGAAGAGCTCGCTTAACATCCAAAGCAGGAACATCGCGTAAATCTGCGGGCTGTTGATAAGTTGGGTGGCATTTAGAACGTTGACGTAACCCTGACCGTTCTCGTCAGTCGCGAACCAATCGTCAAGCTCAAGGTCGGGCTCACCAAAGAAGACGTCGCCGCCCTGGTCCTCGATGGCAATGAGCGCGCGCAGGATTGCGCCGACCGACTGTGACGAGACCTTGCCGTAGGTCGATTCGATTTCCTTGGCGTGTTCCGAAACGTAATTGAGCATCGCACGCAGGTCCTTGAGGTCGATGAGCAGCATCTGCTGGTCATCGGCAACGCGGAAGACGATATTGAGCACGCCCTCTTGCACCTCGGTCAGCTCGAGCAAGCGCGCGAGCATAACGGGACCCATGTCGGACACGGTGATGCGCACCGGGATTCCTCGGCCGTCGTGCATATCCCACAGACGCGTGGGGCACCCCTCGAGCTTCCAGTTCTCGATGCCGAACTTCTCGACGCGCTTCGCGATGTTCTCGGTGTCGTCACCCGCTTGCGCGATGCCGCTTACGTCGCCCTTCACGTCGGCCATGAAAACGGGTACGCCAGCCTTCGAGAAACCCTCGGCGAGCACCTTGAGGGTGACGGTCTTGCCCGTGCCCGAAGCGCCGGCGATGAGACCATGGCGATTTGCCTGGTCGAGAAGCAGATTGCAGGCGTTTTCTCCCTGTCCAACCCAAATGCGGTTCTCTTCAAGCATGGTGTCTCCCGAGGTCGGTTGTTGGTTCGTGTGATGACGTCGATTTTATCATGCATGACGTGCGGTGTTTTATGCGCGAAGGCACCCACTGTTGGTTTGGGTGTCATATTTGGTACATGTATTTATCCCAACTTGGCTTATACTTTTAGCTCGCGTGCACGTACAGCACATGATTTAAGAAAAGAGGTGCCTTGTGCGCAAAGGCAATGTCATTACTATTGCGGTTCTCGCCATCTTGTCCCTCGTGTTCCTGTGGCTTTGGAACGCACTTGGCTTTTCGTTCACCGATCCGGTCGATCTTGCCATCACCATCGTCTGGTGGGTTGTCATCATTGCCGTTGTCGTCGCAATTGTCGTGACCGAAAAGCGCCGCCGCGAGCGTATCCGCACGGTCTTCGTTGCCGATGGGGTTCTCTACAACTGCGAAAGCGGCGTGATTCGCCTCAACAACGCAGCCGATGCCAAGAACTACGTCAAGGCAATCAGGCACGCGCTCAATAATCTCGACTATGGCGCGGAGGCAAAGCTCAGTCAGAACCAGCCGCGTTTGCACTTCAAGCACATCGTGCGCTCCAAGCGCTTTTCCGATGGTGGCAGGATGTGGGCAGGAGAGCTTGTCAACGTGAGAAACCCACAGGAAAACAGGGATTTTTCCGGTGCCGAGCAGCTCGCCAAGCTCATTGGCGCAGGCATGGAAAAGGATGCCCGCTAGCGCAGTAGTCTCCAGTACCCCGCCTTTGCCGACCCCACGCGGTCGATAATTCCCAACTCGCGTAGCTTTCTGAACGATCGCCGTACTGTGCTTTCGCTCACACCAAGCAGCTCTGCAATGCGTGGTGCGGTGGCGCGTCCGTTGGCGCGCAGTGCGCGGAGCACGAATTCGTCTGTCGAGGTGAGGTCGAGGTTATTCGCCGCGGCGATGGAGCGTTGCGAAAAGGGAGCGCCACGCAGCTCGTCCCCCGTTGCAAGCCCGTCGAATATGGAGCTGGCGTTTTGCGTGGGTGGTTGAGGGTCGGCGGGTTTCTCGCTGGTGTCTTCGAGAGTGCGGGCCTCCGCGGTCTGCTCCTGCTCAGATGCGACACGGCGAAGGTCTGCCACGTCTTCAGGGCGCACAACCATGTTCTCTTCTACCGCAGCGTCGTAATACCAGCATGCACCACGATACTTGATGGGATGGTCGGGGTTTCCCGCCGGAACGACGACTTCGAGACAGAAGACGGCGCCGTCAAGCACGGGTTCGGTCACGCAGACGATGCCGAGCTCCTTTTGGGTGATGCGAGGGATCTGCTCGAACGGCTTGCGCATGCGCGTCAGGCCCTTTGCGTAGTCCTTGCCCGCAGAATCGACGAGCAACACGCCGCCGCCCGCGTTGGCGATTCCGCAGATAAGGGCGATGTGTCCCTGCTCCCACGAATCCCGTTGTACGCGCAATGTGTCTGCGGAATCGGGCATACCGGCACCTCCCATCATCGAAAACGGCTTTTCGAGGCTACCGTTTGGTTGGATGAAACAGCCGTTCAACGCGCCTATAAGGTCATTACCCTATCATTATACTATCAATACCCTGTCAAAACGAGGGCGTCAGTTGACTTTCTCTATATAGTTGCGGGTATCGCGCGTCACATCGACGCACAGGAATCACCCACACATTGCTTTGGTTGATGGCAGCGGATAAGGGGCAAGCATGAACAACTTGGAACGCATGATGGATGTGAAGAGGAGCATGGCGGCAAAAGTGATCGCGGCGTTTATGTCCGTGGCACTTGCGCTTACGATGACCAACGTCTCGCTCTTCGCAGGTTACGCATGGGCCGACGAGCCCGAGCAGGCGGCGGAGAACACCGCCGGGGATGCTCCCGAGGAGGAGACGCCCGCACCGGAGACGCCTGCCGAGGAAACCCCTGCCGTTGTCGAGGAAGATGCCGAGAATGAGGCAGAGCCCGTTGTTAAGGAGGCCGTCGAAACTCCTGCTACCGAGGAGGAGCCCGTCATCACCGAGCCGCAGAGCAATGCCTCTGTGCTTATGGTTGCCGAAGAGACGATCGTCCATGAGGCGCTTGCGATCGCGCCGATGGTTACGCTTTCAAATGATTGGCGTGGGAGCGCGACGTATGCTGCCGAGAGTCACAACACTAAATGCGGTGAAACAATAACTCTGACTTGCAACAACTATCATCCAGAGATTTTTACTTCCAGTGAATGGAATTCTTCAAACAGTAGTGTGGTCACTGTTGTTTCTGAATGGCGAGAATATGACTGGAGACAGGCGAGAAATGTTTCTAAAGCAACCATAAAAGGCATCGGTGAAGGTGTCACCACTGTTGTCCATAAGCGTGAAGGTGATCTTACAGGGCACGACTATCATGAGGCAACGTACACAATCACCGTCGAGCATGACTGGGCCACGATTGAACATAAAGACGCAACCTGCACCGAAGACGGTGTCGAGGGCGGTAAATACTGCAAAGGCTGCGGCTACGGAAAGCAGGAGGCGGAGAAAACCATCCCTGCCAAGGGTCACACCGAGTTTGTCAATGAACCTGCCGTTGATCCCACCTGCACCACGACCGGTCAAACCGAAGGTAAAATGTGCTCGGTCTGTGGCAAAGTCACCGTCGCCCCATCGCCTCTTCCCTCCCTCAACCATGACATGGTGCAAGATCTTGCCATCTCTCCTACCTGCACCAACCCTGGTTTTAGCGCAGGCACTCATTGCTCGCGATGCGATTACAAAACAGGTCTTGAGGTCGTTCCCGCCCTCGGTCATGAGTGGGACGAGGGAACCATCACCACCCCCGCCACCTGCACCGAGGACGGCGTCATGACCTTCACCTGCAAGCGCGAAGGCTGCAACGAAACCAAGACCGAGACCATCCCCGCCACTGGTCATACCGAAGTCATCGATGTTGCCGTCGCCCCCAACTGCACCAGGCCCGGCCTGACCGAGGGCAAGCACTGCTCGGTCTGCGACGAGGTTCTTGTCGCCCAGGAAAAGGTCGACCCCCTTGGCCATGCTTGGAGCGAGTGGGTCGTCACCACTGAGCCCACCTGCACCGAGAAGGGCAAAGAGGCCCAGACCTGCGGTCATTGTGGTGCCCAACAGATAAGAGACGTTGATGCAATTGGCCATGAATGGGACGAGGGTGTCGTAACCACTGAACCCACTTGCACCGAGGATGGCGTCATGACCTTCACCTGCAAGCGCGAAGGCTGCAACGAAACCAAGACCGAGGTCATCTCCGCCACCGGCCACAATCAGGACGGCGTGGTCGCCCACGTGGATGCCACCTGCACCACCGATGGCGTTGTGGGCGGAACTTACTGCACGGTTTGCGGCGAGGGCGAGGAAGCCGCTAGGACCGTCATTGAGGCCACCGGCCATGCCTATGGCGAGTGGACCGTCGTGACTCCGGCCACGATTGATGCCGAGGGTCTCGAGCAGCGCGTTTGCGCCAACGACGCCACGCATGTCGAGGAGCGCGCCATCGCCGTGCTCCCCGCCACGACCATCACCTGGTATGACGAGGACGGCACGACCGTGCTCTCCACCATGCGCTACATCCAGGGTACCGTCGAGCCCAGCTTCGCCGGCGAGGCTCCCGTCAAGGCAGAAGACGCCGATTACACCTACAGCTTCAGCGGCTGGGAGAACGTGACGAGGACCGATTCCGTCATCGCCTACAGGGCCACGTACACCGCGACGGCCAAGCCGCAGCCTCCCGTCCCCGTGGATCCCGAGGATCCCACCCCCGTCGATCCGGTAGACCCGACGCCAGTCGACCCGACTCCCGTTGACCCCGCTCCCGTCGACCCCGCGCCGGTTGACCCGACCCCAACGCCGGATCCCACGCCGACCCCCGATGACCCGGCTCCCGTTGACCCTACCCCGACCCCGGATCCTGCCCCCACGCCCACTCCTGGCGGTGACGGCACGGGTACAGGCACCGACGCCGGCACGGGTACTGGCGCCGGCACGGGCACTGCAACTACACCCACTGCTCCTGCCACGACCGTGATTCCCGATGACGCGACGCCGCTTGCTGCTGCTCCCGCCGCCGCACCCGCAGCTGCTGCCCCCGCTGCTCCTGCGGCCGAGACCATCGCCGACGACGCTAACCCCCTGGCTGCCGCGCCTGGCGAGGAGACCATCGACGACGAGGGCAATCCGCTCGCGTCCTTCGAGCTGGCTCCGCAGTGCTGGGTGCACTGGCTGATGCTCATCGGCATCATCGTCACCGCCTTCTATGGCATTGGCGTTGTCATCAACCGCCGCAAGGACATCCAGGTTGTTGACGAGGTCGAGGCAGAGGTGATGGGCCAGCGCCCGGCGCAGCGCAGCGACGCCCGTCGTTCGCAGGAGGCCTAGGCCAATAACCAGCGCGACATATCTATCACAAAGGATGCGGTCCCAACCAGGGCCGCATCCTTTTGCCTGAGTATCCTGCCTCTTTTCCGCGTGGCTTAACGCCCTGCTTGCCCCGTTCAGGGCGCTCGAATCGACAAACAGGCCGCACATACTGTGAAGATGCCTATAATGTGCAGGAATATCGCAACCGACACGCATTGGGGAGAACATGGAGTTTGTCGGAACCTTCTGGGCGCTCGTGCCGCCCATCGTCGCCATTGTCCTGGCGCTTATCACCAAGGAAACCTACACGTCGTTGTTCGTCGGCATCGTCGTGGGTGCGCTTCTGCTCGCGGGCTTCGACCCGATCAACACCGTCAACTACATCATCGTCGGTGAGATTGGCGAGGGAGAAGACGCCATGGCGGTCGGCTTCCTCAATGCCATCAGCGACCCATGGAATGCGGGCATCTTCGTCTTCCTCGTGATGCTCGGCATCATGGTCGCGCTCGTCAACAAGGCGGGTGGATCGGCGGCGTTCGGCGCCTGGGCGGCCAAGCACATCAAGACGCGCGTCGGCGCACAGCTCGCCACCTTCGCCCTCGGCGTGCTCATCTTCATCGACGATTACTTCAACTGCCTCACGGTCGGCGCGGTCATGCGCCCCGTGACCGACGAGCAGAAGATCTCGCGTGCCAAGCTGTCATACATCATCGACGCTACCGCCGCGCCCATCTGCATGATCGCCCCCATCTCGTCCTGGGCAGCCGCGGTTTCCGCCACGGCAGCTGACCTGGATTCGGGCATCACGGGCATTCAGCTCTTCATCCAGGCGATTCCCTACAACTTCTACTCGCTGCTCACCATCGTCTTCGTCATCGTCATCGTTGTCATGGGCTTTGACTACGGTCCCATGGCGCGTGCTGAGATCGAGGCGTATCGCGATGGCATGCTGGGCTCGCTCGGCAACGAGGAAAAGCTCGACAATCCTCGTGCCAAGCTCATCGACATGCTCATCCCCATCCTCGTCCTTATCGTATGCTGCATAATCGGCATGATGTTCGTGGGTGGTTTCTGGGATCCCGAGGCCGAGGGCTTTGGCGACCTTGCCCTGGCGTTTGGCAATACCGACGCGTCCGTCGGCTTGCCCTGGGGCTCCATCATCGCGCTCGTCTTCACCTTCATCTACCTGCTGTGCCGTCGCGTCATCACCTTTGGTGATGCGGCTGTCTGCATTGTCGACGGCTTCAAGGCGATGGTGCCGGCTCTGCTCATCCTCACCTTTGCGCTCACCCTCAAGCTCGCGACGAGCGCGCTCGGTGCCGATGTCTTTGTCGCCGGGCTCATGGAGGGTGCCGCTGCCGGGCTGTATAGCATGCTCCCCGCGATCATCTTCCTCGTTGCCCTGGGTCTTGCGTTTGCCACGGGCACGAGCTGGGGTACCTTCGGCATCCTCATTCCGATCGTGCTGCCCATTTTCACTGGTCAGCCCGAGCTGCTCACCATCGGCATTTCGGCGTGCCTTGCCGGCGCGGTTTGCGGCGATCACTGCTCGCCCATTTCCGACACCACCATCATGGCGTCCGCTGGTGCAAACGTGAACCATATCGTGCACGTTCAGACCCAGCTGCCCTACGTGCTCACGGTGGCGGCCATCTCGTTTGTCTGCTTCACCATCGCCGGCTTCGTGCAGAACTGGATCATCTGCCTTGCCGTTGGCATCGTGCTCGTGGTGGGTGTGCTCTTCGTGCTGCGCCAGACCATCGGCAAGCGCGTGACAAAATGAGACAAGGGGACAGGTACATCTGTCTCATTTCTAGGTCAGAGGAAGGCTGGCATGACTAACGTACTCGAGTGGCTTGAGAAACGGGCGCAGGAAATGCCCGACAAAGTCGCGTTTGCCGACGAGCACGACGAGGTAAGCTTCCTCGACCTCATGCGACGCGCCCGTTCCGTTGGCTCCTATCTCGCCGGCATCGTCGACGAGCGCAGCCCCATCGCCTGCTATATGGAGAAGAGCACCCAGACGCTCGCTGCCATGTTCGGCGCCGTCTACGCTCGTTGCTGCTATTCGATTATCGATGTGCGCCAGCCGGCATCGCGCGCCCGCGCCATCGTCGACAAGCTCGCTGCTCCCGTCGTGCTTGCGGATGCGAAGAACTTCGATGCCGCGTGGGAGGCTTTCGATGGCTACCTGGTGATATGCCTCGAGGACATTGTCGATACGCGTGCCGATAGCACCCTGCTTGCCAAGCGCCGTGCCGCCTCGCTCGACACCGACCCGCTGTATATCAACTTCACGTCGGGTTCCACGGGCATCCCCAAAGGGGTCGCCGTGAGCCATCGCTCCGTCATCGACTTCATCCCATCGTTCACCTCGATTTTCGACATCACGAAAGACGACGTGCTAGCAAACCAGGCGCCCTTTGACTTTGACGTGTCGGTCAAGGATATCTACGGTGGTCTTGCCACGGGTGCGACCGTGCAGATGATCCCGCGCGAGTACTTTAGCGTCCCCGTGAACCTCATGGACTTCCTTGTCGAGCGCGAGGTCACCGTCTGTACCTGGGCCGTGAGCGCCATGTGCTTCGTCTCAATGATGGGTGGCTTCGAGTATCGCGTGCCCACGATGATTCGTGCGGTCATCTTCAGCGGAGAGGTCATGCCGCCCAAGCAGCTCGCTGTTTGGCGCGAGGCCTTGCCCGAGGCCATGTTCGCGAATGTGTACGGCCCCACCGAGGTGACCTGCAACTGCACCTACCACATCATCGTGCGCGACTACGCGAAGGACGAGGTCATTCCCATGGGCAGGCCCTTTCCCAACGAACGCGTCTTCCTTCTTGACGACGATGATCAGCTCGTTGACGAGCCCGGCGTTGAGGGCGAGCTTTGCGTTGTCGGCACCTGCCTGGCGCTCGGTTACTACAACGATCCCGAGAAGACCGCCGAAGTCTTCGTGCAGAATCCCCTCACGCAGGCATTTCCCGAGACGATGTACCGCACGGGCGATGTGGCCATGCTCGATGAGGCAGGGCGATTCGTGTACCGGGGTCGCAAGGATCATCAAATCAAGCACCTGGGCCAGCGCATCGAGCTTGGCGAAATCGATGCCGCGGCACACGCGGTCGAGGGCGTGAAGCGCGCGTGCACGGTCTACGAACCGCGCAAGAAGCGCATTCTCATGTTCTATGCCGGCTCCTGCGACAAGGAGATCCTTGCCGATGCACTCAAGACGTCTCTGCCGCAATACATGGTGCCCAACAAGATTCGGCAGCTGGATGGCATGCCCCTCACCAAGAACGGCAAGATCGACCGCCAGGCGCTCCTCGATATAAAATGAGACACATTGGACAGGTACATCTGTCTCATTCATGAATGAGACAGATGTACCTGTCCAAT
>OLOX01003170.1_pt1 | contig 12776 bp, 8 predicted proteins | sample 1672091 | NCBI WGS metagenome assembly OLOX01 (sample SAMEA3136644, study PRJEB25190) | human gut metagenome | reverse complement strand
CCGTGCCCTGCTGGTGCCGGGCATCGAGGCGATCTACACATGGAAGGATGTGGATCAGCAGGGCCGCCGCTACACCCAGGCGGGCCAGACCTACCCCGAGCCGAGCCCCTATGACCGGCTTGTCATCGACCGCCATGTCCGCTTTGCGGGGGATGTTGTCGCAATTTTGGCCGGCAAGGATGAAAAATGCGTCGATAAGGCGATGAAGCTCATCAAGGTCAGGTATGAGGTCCTGCCCGCCGTGCTGGACTACCACACGGCACTGGACAACCCCGTCCTTGTCCACCCGGAGGAAAACTGGGAGTCGCTGGCACCGGTCGGGGCCGACAACAAGCGCAACCTGTGCGCCCACGATGAGACCGGGGCGGGCGATATTGAGGCGGTGCTGGCGGGGTGCGATGTCGTCATCGACCATACATACCACACCCGCGCCTGCCAGCAGGCCATGATGGAGACCTTCCGCACCTACTGCAGCATAGATGCCTACGGGCGGCTGAATGTCCTCAGCTCGACCCAGATCGTTTTCCACTGCCGCCGGATCCTGGCCAATGCGCTGCACATCCCCAAGTCGATGATCCGGGTGGCCAAGCCCCGCATCGGCGGCGGCTTCGGCGCCAAGCAGACCTCGGTCTGCGAGGTCTACCCCGCCTTTGTGACATGGAAAACCAAAAAGCCCAGCAAGATCATCTTCAGCCGGTACGAGAGCCAGATCGCCTCCACCCCGCGCCATGAGATGGAGCTGCATGTCCGCCTTGGTGCGACAAAGGACGGCATCGTCAGGGGCATCGACCTCTACACCCTGTCCAACACCGGTGCTTACGGCGAGCATGGGCCTACAACGGTGGGCCTGTCCGGCCACAAATCCATCCCGCTCTACGGCAAGGCCGAGGCATTCCGCTTTGTCAGCGATGTCGTCTACACGAACCACATGTCCGCGGGCGCTTACCGCGGCTACGGTGCGACCCAGGGCCTGTTTGCGGTGGAGTCCGCCGTCAATGAGCTGGCCGACAAGCTGGGCATCGACCCGTTTGTGATCCGCCAGCGCAACATCGTCCATGAGGGCGATGTGATGCCCGCCTACTACGGGCAGGTCAACACCAGCTGCGCGCTGGACCGCTGCCTGCAGGCCGTGCATGACAACATCGGCTGGGACGAAAAATACCCCGTGCGCGACATGGGTAACGGCAAGGTGCGCGCCGTGGGCATGGGCATGGCGATGCAGGGCTCCGGCATTACGAGTGTGGATGTGGGCAGCGCCAGCCTGAAGATCAACGATGACGGGTTCTATACCCTCTCGATCGGTGCGGCCGACATGGGCACCGGCTGCGACACGATTCTGGCGCAGATTGCCGCCGAGGTGCTGGACTGCCCGCTCGACAATGTGACGGTCCTCGGCGCGGACACCGATTCCTCGCCCTACGATTCCGGCTCCTACGCATCCAGCACGACCTATGTCACCGGCAAGGCGGTTGAGCAGTGCGCCGAGCAGCTCAAGCAGAAGATCTGTCAGGTCGGCGCGGGGCTGCTGGGCCTTGATGAGCGTGCGGTCGTCTTCGCGGGCGATGCCGTGACAAGCGAGGACGGCACGCAGCGCGCCACGCTGGCGCAGATCGCCGCAGCCTCCCAGTGCGGCAGCAATACGGCGCTGGAGGCAGTCGTGACCCACAGCTCGGAGATCTCGCCCCCGCCGTTCATGGTGGGCGCGGCCGAGGTCGAGGTCGATCTGGAAACCGGCGAGGCGCAGGTCATCCGCTATGAGGCGGCCGTTGACTGCGGCACACCGGTCAACCCGAACCTTGCGCGGGTGCAGGCCGAGGGCGGCATTCTGCAGGGCATCGGTATGGCGCTGACCGAGAATGTCACCTACGATGACCGCGGCATGCCGCAGGAAAACTCGCTGATGCAGTACAAGATCCCGGCGCGCAACGACATCGGGCATATCCATGTCGTGTTTGAGAGCAGCTACGAGGGCACCGGCCCCTTCGGTGCCAAGAGCATCGGCGAGGTGGTCATCAACACCCCGCTGCCCGCCGTGGCCGATGCGATCTACCACGCCACCCACAAGCGGTTCTATGAGCTGCCCATCACCCGCGAGCAGATCGCGCTGGCCGGGCAGTAAAAGGCAGGGAACGGCGAAAAAGACCCTCTGCGGGGGATAAAAAAATTGCAAGCCGGCAGATCGCCGGCTTGCAATTTTTTTTCAGGCTGTCAAAAAACTCTTGTAGGGGCGAGCATTGCTCGTCCGTGCCCGTTTGTCTGTGAAAAACCTTCCCGGGAAACGCGCTGCTGCGCCAAGCCGGTGCGAAGATTCAGGTTTCGCCACCGCGGTTAAAACTGCGCCGGTTGTTGGGAAACCAAATGGCAGGGGTGAACACAGCCAGCCCCACCGCTGTGGTATCCCCGGGGTTGGAAACGATGTGGGGCAGGTTGGACTGCACCACAGTGGTGTCTCCGGCGTTCAGGCGGGTGGTCTCGGACTCCACCAGTACATCCAGCTGCCCCTGTTCCAGCAGCAGGATTTCCTCACTGGGATGGATCACCGGCAGGTCGCCGTCCTTACAGTGGGGTTCCAGCTCAAAGCGTATGACCAACGACTGAGGTACAAAATTTCCGTTGGGCATGGGCGTAAGCAGATGATACCGTATATTGGAATTGGGCTGGGAGAGGATCATCATATCCGCCTGACGGGTTGTCAGGCCAGTGCTGCTCTCACCTCCCATAAACAGATAGGTGGGGATGTCCAGAGCGGCGCTGAGTTTGCGCAGGGTGGACAGGGACGGGTCGGTGAGATTGCGCTCGATTTGGGAGATATACCCGATGGACAAACCAGTCTTTTCGGCCAGTTCCTTGAGGGTGATTCCCCGCTTTTTCCGAATATTTCGAACCTGTTCGCCCAGCATAAGACCTCCCGCTTTTTCGTAAAAAAATTTATTTACAGTATATCACAAAATGCCCTGTACGTAAATAAGCAAGAAAATATTCGATATTTATAAATTTTTTTACAAGGAAAATCAGATGATTTCTTGCTTATCCTACAAAATGTTCTGAAAAATGTGAAAAAAGCAGAAAAGCCCTTGACAAAAATTTTAGAAATAGTAAAATTTATAAAAAATTGTAAAAATTATAAAAATTATTGTGCAGGAGGACCCCTATGAAAATCACAGATGTAAAGGTAGAAACCATCCGTATCCCCATGAAAAAGCCCTTCCGTATTGCTTTTGCGGTACAGGATCATTCGCTGAATGTGCTGGTGAAGATCTCCACCGACGAAGGTCTGTGGGGCATCGGTGAGGCCGCGCCCTTTGAACCGGTGACCGGCGAGAGCGCAGCCACCGTTCTGGAAGCGCTGAAACTGTTCCGCACCGGATTGATCGGCATGGATCCGCTGGATGTTGAGGGCATCCACAGGATGATGGACCGCCTGCTGTCAGGCAACACCTCGGCAAAGGCCGCGGTGGATATTGCCCTGTACGATATCAAGGGCAAACTGATGGGTCAGCCTCTGTACAAGGTGCTGGGCGGCAGCGTGAACCAGATCGTCACGGACATGACGGTGGGCATTGACACACCGGAAGCCATGGCCGCCGAAGCCCGGGAACGGGTGGAAAAGGATGGCTTCACCATTCTGAAAATCAAGGCCGGCATCAACCCGATCGAGGATATCCAGGCATTGACCCTGATCCGTCAGGCGGTGGGCCCCAACATCCGCCTGCGTGTGGACGCCAACCAGGGTTACACTGTCAGCGATGCGGTGCGCACCCTGAAAGCCTTTGAAGAGTTGGGCGTGGAAGCGGTGGAACAGTGCCTGCCCAGCTGGGATCTGGACGGTATGCGCTTTGTGCGTTCCAAGGTGGACTTGAAGGTCATGCTGGATGAGTCGGTCCACACCCCCATCGACGCAGCAAAGGCCTGCAAGATCGATGCTGCAGACATTATCAACATCAAACTGATGAAGTGCGGCGGCCTGTACCCGGCGGAAAAGATCAACGCCATTGCCGAGGCAAACCATGTACAGTGCATGGTGGGCTGCATGCTGGAGACCAAGGTGGCCATTGCTGCCGGTGTGAGTCTGGTTGCCGCCAAGCAGAACATCACCGAGGCGGACTGCGACAGCTTTATGTACGCCGTGGACCCCGAGATGGGTATGCCCGGAGGTTTTGCCGTGAATGGCGGCGTCTACACCCTGTCCGACAAACCGGGCCTTGGCATCGATATTGATTTTTAAGCGGGACCCCGCAGAGAGGTATATTATGCCGAATACGATTTTTTCCTCCGAAGGCGCGCTCCTGTTCATCATGGTCGCCACGGTTGCACTGGGATTCTGGCTGCAGCGGTTCAAGGTGTTCAAAACGCTGGGCCCGGCCCTGACGGTTATCGTCATGGGCATCGTGATGTCCAACCTGCGGATCGTGCCTACCTCCAGCGCTACCTATGATGCCATCAGCAGCTACTGCGTGCCGTTGTCCGTTTCCATCTGCCTGCTGAGCCTGGACCTGAAACAGATGCGCAAATTATCCAAGGAACCGATCATTGCGTTGGCCTCGGCCATATTCAGCGTCTGCGTGGCAGCTTTGGTGTTCGGCGTACTGTTCGCCAACAAAATCGACGAGGGCTGGAAGGTGGCCGGTATGTTCGTGGGCACCTACACCGGCGGCAGTTCCAACCTGACCGCCATCGCTGTAGGCCTGGATGCCAGCAAGAACACCATCGCCTCGGCCAATGCCGCCGACTATGTGGTGGGCATCCCCACGCTGATCCTGATGTTTGCTACCCCCGCCCTGTACAAGAGTTCCAAATGGCTGAAAAAGCTGTGGCCCTATGATATGAGCGAGTCGGAGCTGCTGGGGGATGGCAACCACGAGGAACTGATGACCTCCAAGGAATGGTCCATCCAGGAAATCGCCTGTTTGCTGGCCATCGGCTTTGGCACCGTGTGGGCTGCCACCAGCATCTCCTCGATGGTATTCGGAGAAGGGTTCCGCAGTGCAGGCCGCATCCTGCTCATCACCACCTTCTCCATCATCCTGGCACAGGTGCCGGCCGTCCGCAAGCTGCGCGGCAATTTTGACCTGGGCCTTTTCATAGCGGTGCTGTTCCTGGTGACCATCGGCTTTGCGGTGGACCTGAAGCAGTTCTTCGGATCCACCTTCTACATCACCCTGTTCTGCTTCTGTGTCATCGCCTGTTCCATTCTGCTGCACCTGCTCATCACCCGGCTGCTGAAAGTCCGTTTTGAGTATGTGCTGCTGTCCATCGTGGGCTGTATCTCGGATGGCCCCACCGCCGCCCTCATCGCCTCCAGCGCCCAGTGGAAGACCCTTATCAACATCGGCTTGCTCATGGGCGTACTGGCCGGTGCCCTGGGCAACTATGTGGGCATCGGTGTAGCCTATGCCATCCGTGCTTTCATCGGCGCCTGAACGAAAAACGGGAGAAACGGAAATGCGTAATTTTGACTTATATGTTTCAGGCATCCTGTACGGCAGACTGCGGCTGGGCGACGGCACACCCCAGATCCAGAAACTGGACGTGCATACCGGCGCGCTGCTGGACTGGCAGGACCTGACTGAACAGGACCGGGATTTTTACCGTTTCTTTGTGAAGATGGACTTTGCCGCCCTGGGGCAGAACCTGTCCCATTACGAGACGGGGCTGCATGGCACCGGGGAAGTTTCCCTGTGCGGCGAGCGCTACACCAGCGAAGACGGCTGCAGCTACCTGCAGCGGGATGTAAAATTCCCCAACAACAAACAGATGAAAGAAGGGCGGCTGATCGCCGTCACCTGCCCTGCCCGGGAGATGGTCACGGTGCTGGTGGAACCCGGTGCCGAGGAGGAGACCATCCTGCGCCTGTGGCGCTCGACTTGGCCGGAGGAACAGTTGTTCCCGGTAGAACATGCGCCGACCTTCCCAGTGCCCATGCGGGACGGGGTACATCTTTCCACCAACGTATACCTGCCTAAAAACTGCAGTACCCCGGTGCCCGCAGTGCTGGTACGCACCCCCTACGGCAAAGAGGACGGCTGTGAGGTATACTACCGTTACGTCCAGCGCGGCTACGCGGTGGTAGTACAGGATGTGCGCGGCCGAAACGCCAGTGAAGGCGAATGGCTGCCCAACTACCACGAGGTGGAGGACGGCGACGATACTCTGAACTGGATCGCCGCCCAGCCATGGTGCAGCGGACGCATCGGTATGGTGGGCGGGTCCTACCTGGGTTATGTACAGTGGGCGGCCGCTGCCAGCGGCAACCCCCACCTGAAAGCTCTGATCAGCGTAGTCTGCGCGGGCAGCTCCTTTGTGGATCTGCCCCGCCGGGGTGGGTCTTTCACCTCGGGCATGCTGGCCTGGGCCTTTGCGGTGTCTCAGAAAACCTTCCACCCTGAGCTGATGGAACGCGATGACTGGGAGAAAGTGCTGAACATCCGCCCCCTGACCGACCTGCCGAAAAAGGCTCTGGGGTACGATGTGCCCTTCATCACACGGTGGCTGGAACCCAGTGACTACAACGATTTCTGGCGTATGTCCAACTGGCAGGAACGCTCCGTCGGGGCGCAGATCCCGGCGCTGATTCAGTCCGGCTGGTTTGACGACAACGGCATGGGTACCACCGAAGCCCTGGAACTGGTCCATGACTTCCCGCGGGGCATGCGCAAGGTCATTCTGGGACCCTGGCAGCACAGCGGCAACAGTAAGTACGACATGCACGGGGTATCCTTCGGCAGCCAGGCGCTGCGCTTTGATCTGGACTGGCTGTATTTCCGATGGTTTGAGCATCACCTCAAGGAAGTGGACAACGGCATCGACCAGACTGCCCCGGTAGAATACTACACCCTGGGCCAGGAGGTATGGAAGACCGCCGAAAACTGGCCAGTGCCCGAGACCCGGGTCACCCACCTGTATCTGGATAGTGACGGCCATGCCAACACCTCTGCCGGGGACGGGCGGCTGACTTTTGCCAGGCCGGAGCGGGAGAACTGCGACGGTTACGCCTATGACCCCGAAAATCCGTCCCAGCACATCATCGATATGTCGGAGAACGAGATCGAAGTGCCAGAGGACTACACCCGGGAGGAACTGCGTCAGGACCTGCTGTGCTACACCTCCCCTGTGCTGAAGGAAAACCTGGTTCTGACCGGTGATATGACGGCGGAGTTGTATATTTCTTCTGACGCGCCGGATACCGACTTTGTGGTGCGTGTTACTGACGTGGATGAGAACGGCCGGTCCATCAAACTGGCGGATGGCCTGCTCAGCGCCCGATACCGTAATGGCTTTGCCCGGTCGGAGTTTTTGCAGGAAGGCGAGATCGTCTGCCTGAAGATCCGCACCACCAAGTTGTCCAATTGCTTCCGGAAAGGCCACCGCATCCGGGTGACTGTCACCTCCAGCGCCAAGAATTTCATCTTCCCCAACAGCAACACCCGGGAAGGTTTTGCTTCCGCCCGGACCGTGGTGGCCCATAACCGGGTATACCACGGTGGGTTGCACGCCTCCCGCCTGACGGTGCGGGTGGAACCCTAAGCGGATTGCCCTCCCTGTCAGCGTAAGCGAACAGATCACATTCTGCTCCGCAACCATCAAGCCTCGGCCAGAAAAGGCCGGGGCTTTTCTGGTTCTGGGAGTTAGAAATGTTCCTGTTTCAGCTGGGAAACCGGCTGTTCCAGGCCTTGACGATTGCTGCAAAGTACTTACGATGAAGATACGTCACACCTATGCTCTTGCTAAGTTCAACGGCAGAAATGCCGCGTTTTGTCGCTCATGACCAAATAGAATGCCAGAAACCACTTTGTCAGCGGAATATGACTGCGATGCAGAATTGTTCCGGCTGTCACACTGACTTGCTTGTGGCAATGACTACATTCATATTTTCCATCCACGAGCAGCCAACCGTGCATTCCTTTGCAGGATGGGCACACAAAGCCGTTTGGCCAGCGTTTTTTCGCAAGATATTCGTGGCAGGCTTTTTCGCTACTGAACTTGGCTATGAACGCCGCAAAAGTTAGTTTGTTTTTGAGTGGCATAATGTAATTCCTCCGTTTTCACGGTTCCTGATTACATTCTACCACTTTAGCAGTCCCATTGTCCGGCCTTTAAGCAACCTGACTTAAAGGGATAACCACAGTTTGAGGTCTTCCGTATTGTTGGATCAATTTCGTCCATGCAGTAAAAGCGGCATCCATTAAATCATCCGGATGGCAGGAATAGTAGGCCAGCTTCTTGCCGGAGACGCGGTCAGCAAACAGCACATACATTCTGTAGTAACAATATTCGCCTTTTGTTGTGCTTCTTTTGGGTAAAATTTCTTTACACTTTCAGCATTCTGTAGCCAATGCTGATATGCGTCTGGATATACTGCGGTGAATCCGGCTCGGATTCCAGCTTTTTACGCAGCGTAGCCATAAAAACACGCAGAGAGGCCACATCATTGTCCCAGGAGCTGCCCCAGACTTCGTGGGTGATATAGGTATGGGTCAACACTTTGCCGCAATTCTTGGCCATGACGCAGAGCAGCCTGTATTCGATGGGCGTCAGGTGCAGTTCCTGTCCTTTCAATGTGGCACAGCCCGCTGCAAAATCAATTTGCAAATCACCGTTGGTAAAAACAGAACTACCGGCGGCGTTTTGCAGCATCGAGATGCGGCGGAACGTTACCCGCAGCCGCGCCAGCAGCTCTTCTACCGAGAACGGCTTCGTCAGGTAGTCATCAGCACCGCTGTCCAAGGCTTCGATTTTATCGCTGTCCTCGCTGCGGGCGCTGATAACGATGATAGGCATAGCAGACCAACTGCGAATACGGCGAATCACCTCGATACCGTCCAGATCAGGCAGACCAAGATCCAACAGCATCACATCCGGTGCATGGATCGTTGCCTGTTGGAGTGCTTCGGACGCAGTAGCCGCCGCAATGTACTTGTAATCCTGCGTTTTCAGTGTTGTAGTAATCAGGTTGCGGATGGGCGCATCGTCCTCCACAACCAGAATCAAGGGTTTATTCATGCAAAGAAACCTCCCCAAGGGGCAGTGTAAAAGTAAAGATGCAGCCGTGCGGCTTGTTGTCGGACAGTGTAATGGTGCCACCGTGGGCTGCGATGATCGTGCGGCAAAGAGCCAATCCCAGCCCAAGGCTGCGGCGGCTGTCCGAGATTCGATTTTCCCCGGTGAAGAACATCTCAAACACTTTTTCTTTTGCTTCATCCGGGATGCCGGAGCCGTCATCGCTCACCTGAATTACGGCAGTTTCTCCCTGCGCCGCAGCGGAAAGGATGATATGCGACCCTGCGGGCGTGTATTTGATGGCATTATCCATCAGATTGATTAGGACCTGTACAATCAGCTTGGCATCCATGCGCGCCAGCAGCAGATCATCGTCCATCTGAACAGTAATCGTGTGCTGCCCACTGTGCCGGTTGGTATGGCGCAGAGCTTCTTCAAACACTTCACTTACTAACTCTGTAGAGATGGACAGATTCATCCGTCCATCCTCAATGCGGGAGATGGAAAGAATGTTCTCCACCAGATTGATCAGCCACATAGAGTCGTCGTAGATGTCCAGAAATGTTTGCTTGCGGGTGGGGTTGTCCATCTTCTCATAGTTGCTGATAAGGTTGGAGGCATTGCCGGAAATGGATGTCAGCGGGGTACGCAGGTCGTGGGAAATCGTGCGCAGCATATCGGCGCGCAGCTGTTCATTCTTGGCGCGGACGGCAGCGCGCTCTTTCTCTTCGGCATTGCGGATGTTCTGAATCGCCAATGTGACCGTAATGATGGAAACGATCAGCATAATGGCAAAGGTGACAGGGTAGCCGCGCTCGTATGCGTGCAGCGTCAGGCGGGGCTCTGTAAAGCAAAAATTGAAAAGAAGCACGCTGGAAAACGAGCTTAAAAAGCCGCAGAAATAGCTTTTGGTAAAAAGCGAGGTCAGCAATGTCCCCAGAATATACACCGATATGATATTTTTGGTAAAAGAGAAATACCAGAAAATATTGCCGATGCCGGTTGCAGCGGTCAGAATCAGCACCGTGATCAAAAGATCCTTTGCCTGTCGGACGGCCTGCTCTTTCATTGTATCGGGAGATGGCTTTTTAATATTCACAGCAAATCCTCCCTTCTGAAGGGTATCATACCATATTTCGGGCGGCATTACCAGCGCCGGAAGCCTTCACGCCGCTCAAATTGTGCGCGGCGAACGCTGCGCCAGAACGCATCACATTGGACACCGATAAAAACAAGAAAAAGTCCTGCGGCCAGAAACAGCAAAATCAGCAGTGCCGTTCTCAAATGAACCACTTCCCTTGCAAACGATCAGATATGAAAGCACCGGCTCAGGGCCTTGCCCTCGCCCAGCACCAGCAATGTGCCGTCACCGGGCAGAACCGTATCCGAGTCAATGTTTACATCAGCGATTCCATTGCGCTTGATGCCCAGGATGTTGATGCTGTATTTCTTGCGGATATTGATGTCACCGACGGTCTTTCCGATCCATGTGGACGGCACAGATACTTCCAGAATGGCATGGTCGTAATCCAGTTCAATATAATCCAGCACATGGTCGGACCCGTAGCGGATCGCCGCCCATTTGGCCAGCTGCTTTTCCGGGTAAAGCACCTCATCCGCACCGTTGCGCAGCAGAAATTTAGCCTGCACATCCCGTTCCGCACGGGAGACGACCATTTTTGCGCCCAGCTCCTTCAGCAGGGAAGTAGTTTCAAGCGAGCTCTGAAAGTTTCCGCTGATCGCCACAATACAGACATCAAAATTGCGGACGCCCAATGCCTCCAAGAATTCCGCGTTGGTGCTGTCACCGATTTGGGCGTTGGTCACGATGTTCAGCACGGCATTGACGCGCTCCTCGTTTTCGTCCACCGCCATAACTTCATGGCCGAGTTTGTTCAGTTCTTCTGCGATATGGCGGCCAAATCGACCCAACCCAATCAGTAAAATAGATTTCATGGTATATACCTTTCTTTATCCCACGGTTATCCGTTCCTGTGGCAGCCGCGCTATGCTGCATTTGCTGCCGGAGAGTGCTGCGTAGATCATGGTCAGTCCGCCGACACGCCCGATGAACATCAAAAAGATTAAAATCCCCTGCGAGACGATTCCCAGATGCGGTGTCAATCCCAGAGACAGCCCTACGGTAGCAATGGCAGAGGTCGTTTCAAACAGGCATTCGGACAGCGGCAGCGTCTCCACCGTGCTGATGACAAACGCTCCCGTCAGCGAAAGGACGAGATACAGTGTAAAAATAGCTGCGGCATCATAGACCGCTTTTTCTTCCATCCGCCGCCCGAACATTTCGGGGCTTTTCTGCCTGCGGAATACAGCAAACGCATTGGCGACAAGCACTGCCGCCGTTGTTGTCTTGATACCGCCCGCAGTTGAACCCGGTGAGCCGCCGATGAACATCAGCAGAATGGTAAGGCCGCGCCCGCTGCTGGACAGTGACGTATAGTCTGCCGTATTGAATCCCGCTGTTCGGGGTGTTACGGACTGGAACAGCGAGAGCAGCAGCCGTTCCCGCAATGTGCCGCCTTTGAATTCAAAGCAGAAAAAGTATAGCGTTGGCAGCAAAATTAAGAGCGCTGTTGCCGTCAGAATAACTTTGCTCTGCAGCCGATAGCGATGAAAGCAAAGCCGATTGGTCCGCACGTCATCCCATGTCAGAAAGCCGATGCCGCCCACAACGATCAAGGCGGAAATCGTCAGGTTGATAACCGGGTCTGCGCGATATGCGGTCAGCGAGACAAAAGGCGTGTCGAGGGTACCCATTAAATCAAAGCCCGCATTGCAGAAAGCGGAAACGGAATGAAAAACGGCTTTCCATATCCCGGAAACGCCGAAATCCCGGTAGAAAACCGGGAGCATACAAAGCGCGCCGATTCCTTCTATCATCAAAGAGGTACGGATCACAAAGCCTGTCAGCCGCACAATGCCGCCGACTTTTGGAGCAGACATGGCCTCCTGCATCCGCCCGCGCTGGGACAGGGAAATGCGCCGGCCTGATAAAAGCGAGAAAGACGCGCCGACTGTGATCACACCCAAGCCGCCGATTTGAATCAGCACCATCAACACGGCCTGACCGAACGCTGACCAGTGAGAAGCCGTATCCCGCACAACCAGCCCTGTGACACAGACGGCGGAGGTTGCTGTGAATAATGCCTCATGGAAAGGGGTGACGGTGCGCTCCTGCGCAGAAATCGGCAGCATCAGAAGTGCCGCCCCGATAAGAATAACCACTGCAAACAGCAGAATAATTGACTGAAAGTAATTGAGTTTACAGGCCAAACGCCGATGAGATGGCAAAAGAAATCACACTCCAGCATATTTTTTCACATATTACAGTATAGCGCCGCCCGTTTAAAGATGGTGTTAAGCTTTTCTGCCGGAATATTAAGATTGCGTTAAGATTGCATTGCACCCGATGCTTCGGAGAGGATCGTGCATTGGCTGTTTCGTCTTTGCACGAAAAATTCGCCGTTTCCACAAGGAAACGGCGAACGATAAACGAATACTGTTTTTCTGTCTGCTTGACGGTGTGAACCTCCAAGCATTTTATGGCTTTTATTTCGGTCTTTTTGGGGTCTTTTGGGGAGGAATGTGCAGCAGCCTCTCAAAACCCACTTATTTTCCAAGCACAACGGACAGCTTGATTTCCTTTTCCGTCTCGCTCAGGTCGAAATCGCCGCCGTCAGCGACGGTCACGCGCAGCTCATAGAGCACGCCGTCCGTCAGCTCGGTCACAGCCGCGCCGGTCTCGTCGGTGATCGACCACA
>OLOX01003163.1_pt1 | contig 12788 bp, 3 predicted proteins | sample 1672091 | NCBI WGS metagenome assembly OLOX01 (sample SAMEA3136644, study PRJEB25190) | human gut metagenome | reverse complement strand
AATAATATTAATAATATTACTTGTTATATTTATCACGAATATATCAGGTATACTAGATATGATTAGAAGCGAAGATAATATGCTGGGTAAGATAATATTTTGTGTGATAGTATTGTTTCCAGTTTTTGGTATTGTACATTATTGTCTTGTCGTATCGGCACCAAAAAGAATTATTCGAAGATTAGAGGAAGAGGGAGAATTAAGTAACGTTATTATGGACTTTCAGGAAGGAGAGAAACTTTTTGGAGATGCAGTACAAATATATTATAGGAAAAGGGACAAACTGTATTATATCTTATAAAGATATTAAACAGATTTATCAATATATACATAAAACAAATCATTTTGAGGATTACAGATCCTTAAGAGCTTATACTAATGATGGAACAAAGGATATTTGTCAGTTGCCTCGTAACGGAGCAGGAGAGCAAACAGTCCGCCAATTAATCATGTATATTTGTACTAAAAATCCTAATATAAAAGTTGGCTATAAGTAGAGACGAAGGGACTATTATTTAAATATAGATAATGAAGTGGAGAAAATATATCAGTAAAAGGAGCGAGAAGCACTGAACAGTTTGAAGTGTTGAAGTTTCTACAGTGTCTTTTGCCAGTTATGAATGGAATCGCTGCATTGCATAGAGCAGGAATTATTCATTGTGGTATAAAACCAGATAGGATTATCATGCTGAATGATAGTACGATGAAATTACTGCTAGATACAGGAACGCTAAGAAAATTTTCAATAAAAGACACATCGCTTCCAGTAATATTTGATCAACATTATGCGCCTCTGGAAGTATATTCTACAAAAGGCGAATTGGGTCCCTGGACAGATATTTATGCCTTGTGTGCGACAATATATTATTACCTCAGTGGAGATAATCCAGTAGAAGTAATAGAACGTATCTCTGGGAAAAAGCTGAAAAACCTTTCAGAATATAATACATCGGTTTTTCCTGAATTGGAAAATGTCATTTTAAAAGGTATGAGTGTCGATATAAAAGATAGATACCAGAGCATGGAAGAATTTTGCGAAGCATTATATGGAGCGGCGAATGAAAGTCTGGGATTTTAATTAAAAGGAAAAGCGGATTGTAACGAACAATAAGTTGCAATCCGCTTTTCTTAATTTTAGGGCGAAAAATCAAGATGTATTACCAAAAGTGTCGTAAAAACGACCAGTTGGACATGATCTATTGAATTACGGTCAGAAGTCGATATAATGCAAGTAGGTTATGAATTAAATTGATGTAAATTAAATGACAAAACGAATACGAGGGGGAATAAAAGAAAAAAATTACAAAATAAAATATATTTTTATGAGAGAAAAAGAGAAGGAAGTATACGTTAAGGAGAGGTGGAAAAGTCAAATGAAAAAAATCAGTAAAGTGTTGTTATTAGTAATAGTGTCAGTTGCTTTTTGTTTTGGAATAACAGGGCAGCAAGTTGAGGCAAGAGATACGTCAATCATATATGGCGATGGAACAATAACGAGGGCAGAATGGTTACATGATTTAACAGTTATGTTTGATATGACTGTAGAGAAAGATAATATGCCAGATGATTATTTTAGTGATGTGACAAGCGCGCATGTATATTATAAAGATATTATGATGGCAGCGGAATTTGGTGTGATTGACATAGAAGCAGGGCAGAAAGTAAAACCAGATGAAGCAGCAACCAGAGAATTTGCAGCACATACATTGAATTATTGTCTGGGATATAAATTAGAAGACAAGACATATACCTATAAAGATACGACAGGAATAAAATATCCAGATGATACACAGATTGCCATCAATAGAGGATGGTTTGCACTAGAATCTGGAAGGTTTAATCCGGAAAAGACGATAACAAAATCGGAAATTGAAAACATGGTATCGGATGCAAAGACGGTGCAGCAATCTACTCAAATTGATGAAAATTATAAAAACAATTATGAATTTACGTCAAATGTAATAGAAATCCCGCAGGATGTCAGTGTATATGTAGATAAAGATAAAAATGTAACGATTGTTAACTGTCCGAAAAAAATTACAGTTGGGGATACTTTTGCAGTTTATGAAAATGGAGTAGCACAGGTTTATACAGCAAAAGGAATTACTGTAGACGGTTCAGATACAGTCATTGTAACGAACGATGTAGACATTGATAAAGTAACAGAAAGTGTCGATGCACAGGGAACCGAAGAGGGAGATTTAAAACAGGCAGAAGCAGTTGGCGATGCACAGATTACCTACATAGAAGGCGGAACCGAAGAACAGGCATATGAAAATGGAAGAGCTTATAGAAGCCGCAGACGAATTAGTGGAAATAAAAAGATCAGTGCAGTAAAAGCTTCAAAAAAATTAGAATTAGGTGCAGGCAAATCATTTACTATTAATTGTACGCTTTCTAATGTAAGTGTAGATTACAAAATAAACAGTGGAAAAAGAGAAGCCTATGTCAAGGCAAATGGAACGGCTATTATTACAGGAAAAGGTGAGTGGGATGCCGTTGCAGCGGCAGGAAAATCTGGTTCGATAGAACTGGTGAAAATTCCTGTGGCATATGTTGGCGTGATTACAGTTACCGCAGAATATAGCATGAATGGAGAAGTCACTTTAACCTATACGACAGGCTTTCAGACAGGCTTACAGTATTCTCCGCAAGATGGCTTCAGACTGACAAAAGATTTTCAGAAGAAAAGCTTTACCCTTCACTCTAAAACAAAATTAAGTGCCGGAGTGACAGCATCCATCGGATTGGTAAAACTTCCAGTAATCAGCGGAAAGATTTATGCCAAAATGGGAGCACAGACAGTCATAGAATCAGAAACATTTGATGATGGTAAATCTCCGAAAATGTGTACAACAGTATCTTCCTGGTTATATGCATCTGCAGGAGCAAATGCCAGTCTGGATTTTTATGTAACGAAAAAGTCCTTCAGCAAAACTTATGATATATTCAATGAAAACAATAGTCCGGTACGATTAGTATACCATTTTGAAGATGGACGCTTAATATATCCTTGCAGCAGAGGACTGGCATCCGCAAAAGGATACTTTACAAAATGGAATTCCCGTTATGGAAGCTCCTGGGGTGGCTACGGTTTAGATGAGAACGGTACTCCAAAACCAGTATTCACTTACTCATTAGACGATGATGGAAATGCTACAATTACAGGATATACGGGAAATGTGTCGGCATTGGTGATACCGGAGGAGATTGATGGGCATAAGGTAATAGCACTAGGAGATAATGCTTTTAAAGGGAAAAAATTATTAGAATATGTAGAAATTGCCAATACAGTAACGTATATAGGAAGCCAGTGCTTTGAGTCTGATAAGGAGTTAGCAAATGTAAAATTGTCATCAAACATTAAAAGAATGGAAAGTGGAGCCTTTGGGAATTGTACAAGCTTGACAGAAATAACCATTCCAAAATCATTGGAAGAAGCAGGAAGAGAGTATGGATTTGGAATGTATGATTATGGTCCATTTTGTGGTTGTACAAATCTAAAGACAGTTAAATTGGAGAAAGGATTAACACAGATAGCAGGTAACCTGTTTATGAGATGTTATGGATTGGAGAATATTGACATACCGGATACAGTAACGACTATAGGTGAAAATGCTTTTAAACTTTGTACATCGTTAGAAAATGTTAAAATGTATAATAGTATAGATGAAATTAATGGAAGAGCATTTGCAGGCTGTACCAGTCTAAAATCAGTATCTCTCCCGGACTCAATAACAGGTATGGGAACGGAGATATTCTCAGGTTGTACAAGTCTTTCATCAGTGAAGTTACCTAATAAACGTGTGAATATTATGTCATCAACATTTGAAGGCTGTACGAGTTTAACAGAAATTACTTTACCAGACACAGTTACAACAATCCAGGACCACGCTTTTAAAAACTGTACCGCATTAAAGACTATAAATTGGAGCAAATCCATTACAGACATTCAATCTTACGCTTTCGAAAATTGTGATGCGTTAACAAAGCTTGATATTCCAAATACTGTAACAAATATTGGAACAGGTGCATTTTATGAATGCGGAGGCTTTACAGATATTGCAGTGCCAAATAGCGTAAAGAGTCTTGGCTCCAGAGCTTTTGAGAATTGTGATGCTCTTGCCAAAGTTAGTATTTCACATTCAGTAACCAGTATGGGAGAAAAAGCTTTTTATGATTGCGATGCTCTTACAGATGTTAAGTTAGGAACAGGAATTACGCAGATTCCAACTTCTTGTTTTGAACATTGTGATGCATTACCATCTGTTGTATTGCCGTACAGAGTTTCTAAAGTGGGAGACAATGCATTTAAGAATTGTGTGGCATTAACAGAGATAACGATTCCACGTGCAACGACCTCTATTTCAACTTCCGCATTCAGTTATCCGGCTAAGATGACGGTATATGGAATTTCTGGTACATATGCAGAAACTTTTGCAAATCAGCAGGGAATGAAGTTTGTTAATAAGGCAGTAAAAGCAACCAATGTTGTATTAGACAAAACAGAACTGACTTTAAATAGAGGAATGAAATATTCCCTTACAATGACAGTTACTCCGGCAACTTTTACAGATAAAGTGTCATGGAAATCTACGAATGTAGATGTAGCAGCAATCGCAGAGGATGGAACAGTAACGGCGAAAGGAGCTGGACAGGCAACAATTAAAGTAACTGTTGGCGAAGTGAGTGCAACTTGTAAAGTAAATGTTGTACAGCCGGTGACATCTATCTATTTGAATAAAACAGCCCTAGAAATGACTGCATTAGATACTTACCAGTTACAGGCAAGCGTATATCCTTCCGAAGCCAATAATAAAGAGGTTAGCTGGGAGTCTTCCGATGAAAAAGTGGCAACAGTAGACAAAAATGGTTTGGTACAGGCAAAGGAAAAAGGAACAGCAGTAATTACAGCAAAGGCAAAAGATGGCAGTGAAGTAAGCAGAAGCTGTAAAGTTACCGTTAAAAATACAGCCTATGTAGTTACGGATATTTCAAAGTTAGAGAGCACACATAACTATGAAAATAACTGTTCTGATTTCTGGGTATACACAAAAACAGGAGCTTCGGCATTAAATATTACATTTAACAGTAAAACTGCATTGGAAGAAGATTTCGACTATCTGTATGTTTTTGATAAAGAGAATAAACAGGTTGGAAAATACACTGGTACACAATTAGCAGGGAAGACAATCACCGTTTCAGGAGATACTGTTAAAATACAGTTAGTATCAGATGATGCAGGAAATGCATGGGGATTTAAAGTAGATGTTATTACCGAAAAAGTAGAAGAGGAATGTAAACATACAGATACTACAAAGAGAGAAGTAAGGAATGCAAAAGCTGCAACTTGTACTTTAGATGGCTATTCAGGAGACATATATTGTACAAACTGTGGAAATCTCATTGAAGCTGGTAGTGTAACGAAAGCCATCGGACATCAGTGGGATAACGGTGTGATTACAAAGGCAGCTACAGCGACACAGACAGGAATAAAAACATATACCTGTACAGTATGTAAAATAACAAGAACAGAAGTCATCAAAGCACTTGGAAACAATACTAAGCCAATCGGAAATAGTAATAAACCAAAATTAAAAACAGGAGAGAAAATCACAGATAAATCCACCGGAGCAGTATATAAAGTAACAGGAAAGAACACAGTGGAATATGTGAAAGCAACTTCTAAAAAAGCTTCCCGAACAATTCCATCTACAGTGAAGTTAAAAGGAATCAAATGTCAGGTAACATCGATTGCAACAAAAGCATTCAAAGGAGATCCAAAGATAAAGGCAGTAGTGATTCCAGCAACAGTACGAAAGATAGGAAAAGAAGCATTTGCAAAATGTAAAAACCTAAAGAAGATCACAATAAAAACAGCATATCTTTCCAGCAAAAAGGTAGGAGCGAATGCATTTAAAGGAATCCATGCAAAAGCAATAATCAAAGTTCCAAAGAAGCAGAAGAAAGCATATCAGAAGTTGTTAAAAGCGAGAGGAATTGGGAAAAAAGTCACTGTTAAGTAAAAGAAAACAATAAAAAAAGATTGCAAAAAGCCGGAAATATTCCGGCTTTTTGTCGTGCAGTTACCAAAAGTGTCGAAAAAACGACCACTTGGACACAATGTATTGAATTAGTAAGGGAAAAAGATATAATGCAAATATAATACGGTTCTAATATTTAAAGAAAGGGGAGTGCTGATGATTCGAATAAAAGTATAAACTAAATGGTTATGAAAAATAGAAGGAAGGGGAAAGGAAGATGAAGAAAATAAAAAGACAAATTTCAATTTTTGTAGTATGTATAAGTTTGTTTTTTGTGGTTGGAAGTATAGTGATTAATACATATGCATCATCATATAAATATGATTGGACAAAATGTGGAAAAGCCGATGTAACGAGTGAATTTCTAAATAAAGTTTCAGAAATTTGTGGTAGATTGGGAGCTAGTCCAGATGATTTAATGTCAGTTATGGCATTTGAGTCTAGCTTAGATCACAGGACAGTAAATTATGGTAGTGGAGCAACTGGTTTGATTCAATTTATGCCTTCCACAGCAAGAGGATTAGGAACCACAACAGCAGCATTAAAAAATATGACCGCAATTCGACAGCTTGATTATGTATATGAGTATTTTAGACCATACCGTGGAAGAATTTCTACATTAGGCGATATGTATATGGCGGTTTTATGGCCGTCAGGAATTGGAAAATCAGATAATTATGGATTGTTCGTAAAAGGAACAAGTGCCTATAGAGGAAATAGTGCTTTAGATATTAACAGAGACGGTGTGGTGACTAAAGCAGAGGCGGTTAGTTTTGTTATTGCTGCTAGAGATAGATATACAGCGGGAGGTAGTCCATCTTCAACTCCATCATCATCTACTCCACATAATCCTATTGGTTATTTAGATGTAGTAGAAGGTGGAAATGGAACAATTACAGTTAAGGGATGGGCATTAGATTATGATGCAGTAGGGACTGCTCTTAATGTGCATATTTATGTTGGGGGACCTGCTGGAAGTAAAACAATTGTAGCTTCGACTGGTGATGTTATAGCAAATACTCAAAGAACAGATGTGGCATCTGTAATGGGAGCTAGTGTAGGAAATTATCATGGCTTTGAGTATACATTTAAGGTTGGGATTACTGGAACATATCCAGTCTATGCATATGCAATTAATGTAGGTGCAAAAGATAGTACAAATTGCAATACTCTTCTTACCAATTCACCAAAAGCAGTTACCATAAAAGCAGCAGAACAAGTATGCTCCACCCCAGATGTTTCATTTTCAGATATTGCGGGTGGAAAACAGTTAAAGATTACTGCCGCTTCAGGAGAAACAATCCATTACGCAGTGAATAAAGATGGAGCAGAAAATAGTGGAACAGCCAGCGGAAGTTATACGACAACATTTTCTGAAAAAGGAAACTATACAGTATCAGCTTACTCTTCAAAAGCTGGATGTAAGAATAGTGGAAAGACAACAAAGCAGGTGACAGTATCTGCTGTTGAAACTCCGACAATTACGCAAAGCGTAACTGGCGATGGTGTTGTATTGAGTATGCAGAGTAAAACTGATGGTGCTACTATTTATTATACAACCAGTGGAAATACACCAACGGTAAGTAGTAATAAATTTACCGGAGCTGTAACAGTTAATTCGGAAAAAACAATTAAAGCAATTGCTGTGAAAGCTGGTTATGTAAATAGTGAGATTAGCAAGACAAAGGTAAAATTGTCAGTGCCGGATTCACCGCAGAATTTTGCATTAACTTCAGAAAGTAAAATAGCTGTCGGAGAAAATGCTACAGTGAAATGGGATGCAATGCCATCTGCAGCATCATATACGGTGACAGTTTATAAAGATAATAAAGAAGTTAGTCATGTGACAACTTCAGGAACAACAGCAACAATAAATCTTTCTTCAGCAGGAAAGTACAGGATTAAAATTTATGCAACAAATTTTGTTGGAAATAGTGTGGAGGCAGATACTGTTTTAGAAACAGAAGCAATAGCACCTCTTACAGTAAAATTTGTAGATTGGGATGATTCTCTTATTAAGACCCAGGAAGTATCGTATGGAAAGGATGCTTCGCTTCCAGAAGAACCGGGAAGAAAAGGCTATACTTTTACAAGCTGGACGAATGCAGACAAAATAAAAAATGTAAAAGGAAATCTTACATTAAAGGCTACATATAAAATCAACACATATATGGTGAGATTTTATGATGCCTCAGGTGATCAGGTTGGAGCTTCCCAGAAAGTGGAATATGGAAGTGCTGCAATTTCACCAGAAGACAAATTGACAGATATCCCGACAGGGTATGTTTTTTCTGGCTGGAAAGTAATAGATTCTGCAAACGATAGCCTTTGTGATTATCGCAAAGTAGATTCAGATTTGAAATTGCAGGCAGTGTATTATTGGGAAAATGAAGAACTTCCAATTGTAAATAAAATTACGGATGCAAAATGGGATGCAGTTTCCGGTAATTATACAGTCAAAGTAAAGTTAACAAACTATCCAAGAGCTGCGACAACAGCGTTATTAAGAGTTTCTTTATATACAAGTCAGGGAAAGATGGTGAAATCATCTAAAACAGAATTTGAAGTAGCAGCAAATGGTAATACAGAAAAAGAGATTGTATTAAAATATAGCGGAACAGCAACTGTCGCAAAAGTTTGTACTTTGGGGATAAAAGGAAATGATTTGACAGGAAGTGCTCTTTCTAAAGAAAATAGTTCTAAAATAGTATGTCTTTCTGATACGGTTTGGTCAGACTGGTCAGATTGGGGAACAAATGAAATAAAAGCGGATAGCGATACAGATGTAGAAAAAATAACACAATATCGGTATTCTGATAAAGCTACGACAACAAGTTCGTCTTCAGCGATGGAAGGCTGGACGAAATATAATACGACAAGCAATTGGAGCGACTATGGAGCTTGGAGTGGCTGGAGTGAAAATGCACAAAGTGCAAGTGATTCCAGACAGGTGGAATCAAGAAAAGTATATCGTTATTATTGTTTCTATTGTCCTGTTTGTGGAGGACGTGAGCCATTTACGGGAAGAAGCGACTGTCATCAGTATAATTTAACACAGGCGAACGCACAGGTAACATGGTCTACAGTTCCGTATTCTGCTTGTAATCCACAGGGATATTCCTATACAACAGCCAAAAAATGGACTACTTCTCTGGGAGATGGATTACGTTGGAATCTTACTACAGCAGATATCGGACAGACTACAGTTGGATATCAAGGAGATGCGGGTTGTTCCATTATTAGAATGCAATATAGATATCGAACCCGTAGTCTGAATTATACATATTACTATTATAAGTGGTCTGATTGGAGTGCATGGAGTGAAACAAAGCCAACAGAAAGCGATACAAGGAAAGTTGAGACAAGAACTATTTACAGAAAACGTGTTAAAGTTCCGGTGTATGATGATGTGACAGGAACAGAAGAGACAGGAACAAAGTATACGTTTAGCGGAAAGCTTAATTTTACAGAGCCAGACCTTAATGGAAAGCTTGCTACAGTTATGGTATACAAAGGCAAGAATACAGATCCAAATGAAGACCAGATTCAATATGTTAGCCAGACAACAATCGGCAAGGGAAATACATATTCTTTTGATGTAACTGCAAAGTCAGATCCATCAATATTAAGTGGGGATTATACAATATGTCTTGGAGTGGAAGGTTCTACAGGATTGATTAATGTAGATATGCTTAAAGCTCCAAAAGCAAAATATACTGTAAAATATGTAGATGATGATGGAAAGATACTTTCCACTCAGACGGTATCAGATGGACAAAATGCAGTCGTACCAAAGAGTCCGACTAAAGAAGGATATCTTTTTGTTGGTTGGAGTGGAAACGCAACGCAGGTACACGATAATATGACAATTGTCGCTGTATATGAACCAGTACAGTATGTAGTTGCATTTGTTGACAGCGTAAACGGAACAGTTAATTGCGATACTTATAATTATGGGGATGAAATTAAAGTTCCGGAAAATCCATCAGCAGAAGGGAAAGTATTTAAAGGCTGGGACAAGCTGTCAAGTGGAAAGAATATAGTAAAAGAAAATATGGTAATTAATGCGATTTATGAAAATCAAACATTTACCGTAAAATTCTGTAATGAAAAGGGAAGTACTGTAAGTGAACAGAAAGTTGAGTATGGACATACGGCAACACCACCGTCATCATTAGAGGTAGCAGGAAAAGAATTTCTAGGTTGGAGTACGGATAAGGAATGGTGGAATGTAACAGAAAATATTACAGTAAAGCCAATCTTAGTTTATGCAGAAACAACAAGTGCACCATCTTATAATATTGTGGAGATGGATGATGATATTGCTGTATATTTAGAATCTGATACAGAAAATGCAGATATATATTATGCCGTAGGTGATGACACTTTAGATACATCTAGTACAAAATATGAAGGTGAGCCGATTATTCTTCCAATGTCACTTATGGATAGTCAGATAGAAGAAGACGGAACTAAAATTATTATGAAATTGTCAACAGATTTAAAGGCATATGCAACATCTGATAATAAAAATGATAGTGAGGTTCAAAATATACATTATCAGACTACAAAAATATATAATAATGTTTCAGATTATACAGTAACCTTTGATGCAAACGGCGGTGACAAAATGAATCCAGAATTTATTACAGTCACACCGGGAGAAAAATTAGGGGAACTTCTTGATGCAACAAGAGAGGGTTATATATTTGATGGTTGGTATACAGAAAAAACAGGTGGAACAAAGATAGATGAATCTACAGTAGTTAAGGGTGATTGTACAATTTATGCACACTGGAGGACTCATGAACACAGCTACACCGAAACCATCACGAAAAAAGCAACCTGTACAACCAACGGAACAAAGACATTCAAATGTGCCTGTGGAGATGCTTATGAGGAAACGATAAAAGCAACAGGACATCTTCATAAGGAGACAAGAAATAAAAAAGAGGCAACCAAAACTACAGAAGGATACACAGGAGATATTTATTGCAAAGATTGTAATACCTTGCTTGAAAAAGGAAAGACTATTCCGAAGTTAGAGGAGACAGTAGATAAGGATGCACCGATCATCCAGACAGAATCCGTACAGGGTTATGCAGGAGATGAAGTGACAATCCCGGTAACCATCAAACAAAACAGCGGGATCGCAGGATTTTCCTATGACGTTAACTATGACAGCAGCAAGCTTCAGTTAAAGAAGATGACAGCAGGAACCGTAACGAAAGAGGGAACATTCACAACAAATGGAAACGTAGTAAACTGGTATACGACAGATAATATCACAGCAAACGGAACGATCCTGAATATTACGTTCACAATCCTGAAAGATACAGCCGATGGAAAATATCCGGTGAGCATCTCTCTGCATGACGGAAAGAAGAATCTGGTAAATGAAGAGGGCAGCTATGTAAAGGCAGCTTATAAAGCAGGAGAAGTAGAAGTTGTCAGCGGAATCCTCGGAGATATCAATGGGGATAAAGATATCACGATCGCAGACGTTGTATTGCTGAACCGCTATGTATTAGGAAAAGCGAGCCTGGACAGTGATAAAAAGAAACTTGCTGATATCAACAGTGACGGGGATGTCACGATTGGGGATGTCGTATTGCTGAACCGTCAGGTACTGGGAAAGGATACTCCGGCAACCGTGAAGCTTGCCCCGAAAAAGAGTAGAAAGAAAGCAGCCGCAAGGGCAAGCGAGGAGATGAAGATCAGTGTTGATAATGTAAGTACAAAAGCGGGAGAGACAATAAGTATCCCGGTAAGGATCAGCAATAATCAGGGAATCGCCGGAATTGCTTTTAGTGTAGAACTGCCAGAAGGCTACAGCCTTGTATCCATGAAAAAAGGAGAAGTAACAAGTGAAGGAACCTTTACAGTAAGCGAGAATAACTGCACCTGGTACACGACGGATAATATCAAGACAGACGGAATCCTGCTGACATTAGAAGTTAAAGCAGGAGAAAACGCAAAGACAGGAAAAATCAAAGTCAATGTCAAAGACGGAAAGGCAAACAATATCTCTGATGAGAACGGAATGACAGTACCAGCAGTATTTACAGAAGGAACTGTAACGATTCAGGAAGATAGCTGTGCAGTAAATGGCCATAAAGGAGGCAAGGCAACCTGCATCAAGAAAGCCGTATGTACTGTCTGCGGAAAGGAATATGGAGAAGTAGATCCAACAAACCACGAAGGGGAAACAGAACTTCGAAATGTCAAGAAAGCAACATGTACAGAAGATGGAAATACAGGGGATACCTACTGTAAGTCTTGCAATACAAAGATAAAAGAAGGAACAGTGATTAAGGCAATCGGCCACAAGGGAGGTAAGGCAACCTGCATCAAGAAAGCCGTATGTACTGTCTGTGGAAAGGAATACGGAGAAGTAGACCTGAAGAATCATGAAGGTGACACGGAATTACGTAATTACAAGTGGGAAGATTGTACGAAAGGTCTTGATTTGGGAGATAGGTACTGTACATCATGTGGAACATTGCTGGTTAAAGGATTAAGTTTTCCGCCAAGACAAAGTCATGAATGGATGGAAGGAGAAGTTATCAAAGCTCCAACAGCAACAAAGACAGGTATAATGCAATATGAGTGCTTATATTGTCCTACTGTAAAGCGAGTAGTTCTGGGAGTACTTAAATTAAAAACAGGAGAGAAGATCACAGATAAATCCACCGGAGCAGTATATAAAGTGACAGGAAAGAACACAGTGGAATATGTGAAAGC
>OLOX01003154.1_pt1 | contig 12818 bp, 12 predicted proteins | sample 1672091 | NCBI WGS metagenome assembly OLOX01 (sample SAMEA3136644, study PRJEB25190) | human gut metagenome | reverse complement strand
AATCGACACGGGGCATGGGACAGGCATAGAAAAGGGAATAGGCCCTGCAAGCGGGCAGGGCGGAACGCCAAGTGGGGCGAAGCCAACGGGAAACCGGGGCTTTGCCTCCATTTTTTATATCAAAAAGGAGTGAAAGCAGAATGATTACTTTTACCGATCCGAGACTGTATACCCGCGGCATCTGCGCCGCGCAGTTCGCCGACATGGAAACGGGTCAGGTCCTGCTGAGCAGCAACAAGTTCCAGGAGGGCAACATCACCGTGACGGTGAACGCGGATCCCCTGCGTGCCGGATTGAATAACGGCATTGCCACCATCATCGAGAGCGACCCGGACATCCAGGTGAACTTCACCCAGGCCAACTTCGACCTGCGGACGAAGATGGCCGGCGTGGGCGGCGCTGTGACCTACAACGCTGTGGCCCCGGTGTGCCAGGTGGTGACGGCGAACAGCACCGTGCTGAAGGTGGACGTGACCGACGGCGCCCCTGTGGCACAGTACGCGATGGCGAAGCCCTATGCCTATGTGCAGGAGACCAAGAAGGCTTCCGGCATCCAGCAGGGCGGCATCGCCTATGAGATCGCGGCGGACGGCACCATCAGCGGCTTTACCGCGGTAAGCGGCACCGAGTACAAGGTGTGGTACTTCGTGAACAAGCTCAGCGCCATGTGCGGCAAGCTGACCACCGGCATGAACGGCAAAGTGGGACTCTTCACCGCACAGATGGCGGTGTACGGCAACGTGAACGCCAAGACCAACGAGGGCACCCGCCAGGGCTGGCTGTACATCAACGTACCGCTGAAGCTGCAGGCGGACACCGCCACCGTGACCGGAAGCCAGAGCAACTACGACACCACGCAGATCGTGGGGCGCGCACTGAGCACGGATGAGAGCGTGATCTCTGACAAGTGCGAGGACTGCGCCGGCGGCACCCTGGGCTGGTACGTGTACGTGCCGGACAACGGCGCGGAGGTGGTGACGGGCATCGTGACCGCCATCGGCGGCGTTATCAACGTCCCCGTCAGCGGCACGGTGCAGGTGAAGCCCCAGGCGGTGCTGGAGAACGGCCAGCTGGCGGTGCTGGATCCTGCCAAGTGCGCCTACAGCCTGACCGGCGCACCCAGCGGCACCACCGTGAGCGCAAGCGGACTGATCTCCGCAGGAGCCACTGCTGGCGACTGCGACATGACCGTGACCTTTGTGTACGAGGACACGACCTACACCGACCAGTGCGCTGTGAGCGTGAAGGAAGCCTGACGACAACAAAAAATCCCCTCCCCTGCCGCAAGGCGGGGGAGGGGGCAGACGCGAGTGCGCTGAAGCAAGACAGCGCATTGGCGTATGTGAGAGAGGGGAGGCGCGGGACATGGCGAAGCTGGTGGGACAGTTCAGCGGGTTTGAGCAGGACATGGCCGCGCTGGAAAAGCAGGTGAAGGATGCCTTTCGCGCATCGCGCCCCGCACTGGCGGAGGAAATGCGTCAGTGCTTGCGGGAGCACGTGGTAGAGGACGTATACGACAAGCTGGTGCCGGAGGAGTATGTGCGCCGGCGGGGCACGAAGGGATTGGCGGACATGAACGCCAGCGCCACGGTGTATTCGGATGAGCGGGACGGCGGCATGAACCTGACGCTGCTGTATCACCCCAGCGGCGCAACGGACGGCAACGGAGAACCCGTAAACCCCCATGTGGACGGGGACGACCTGGTGAACCGGATCGAGAAAAACGACCCCGCGTACAACTGGGGCAGACGGCCAAAGAACAGACCCTTTTTCCGCAACTTCGTGGAGGAGATGCTGGACGGCAGGGCGGAAGAAACACTGGTGCGAGCCATGAACGGAGCGGACCCCACGCTGGAGCTGGCGGAAGATACCGGGATGATACGGGAAGAGGACGATTGGAGGTAGCGTATGGCGATTTTCAAAGTAACGGCTGTACCTGATTTTTCGCAGCTCAAGGGAGAGATAGCGAAGCTGCAGAGCAGCCCGGTGACTTTGGGCGTGAATACGCAGAACGCCGATGTACAGATAAACGCCACACGGCAGAGTTTGCAGAAGCTGACGGAGACCTTCAGCCCGGAGGGCGAGCTGCGCCGGTCCGTGGCGGACTACAGCCGCCAGGTGGGAGAAGTGGTGCAGGTGTCCAAATCGCTGAATATGCAGAGCGGCGAGATGGAGATCACCAGCAAGAAGGTGACGCAGAACTTTACGGCGCAGGCCAAAGCGGCGGAGAGGGCGGCGGCACAGGTGCGGGCGGCCAAGGATGCCTACCGCGCCTATGCGGCGCAGCAGAGCAGCACCTACGCGCCGACCGCCATGCAGAGCCGCATAGAGGACCTGACCGGCGTAAGCGGACTGAGCGGTAAGAGCGCCAAGGAGAGCGCGGCGGTATTTGAAAAAGCATATTTGGACGCCAGCGGGAAGGTGCAGCAGAGCACGAAAAAGGCGGCGCAGTCGGTCAAAAGCGTGGGGACGGCGGCCAAGGAGAGCAGCGGCTTTGCCGACCTGATGGGCGACAGCTTTGTGCGCGTGGCCGGAAAGATGGCGCTGTGGCAGGTGATGGGCAACGCCATTGCCGGGTTAAAGCGCAGTTTCACGGAAGCGCTGGAGACCATGAAGGACGTGGACGACGAGATGGTGACGATACGCAAAGTCACCGGCGCGACCACGGAGGAACTGAACAGGATCGAGAAGCAGGCATACGACACCGCAAGCGCCTACGGCGTGGCGGCGGACGAGTACCTGAACAGCGTGGCAAACTTCAGCCGCGCAGGCTACGGCGAGCAGGCTTCCGCACTGGCGGAGCTGGCCACCAAGACGCAGATCGTGGGCGACACGGACGCAGAGACCGCACAGCAGTTTTTGCTCTCTATGGACGCGGCGTACAAGTATCAGGGCAGCATCGAGCAGCTGACGAAGGTTCTCGATGGAGCAAATGAAATTGATAACAATTACGCAACGTCAATAGAAAAAATTGCCGAAGGCTTGGGCAAGGTGGCGCCTATTGCGGCGCAGGCCCATGTGGGCGCAGACGAACTGACGGCGGCTATCGGCACGATCACCGCTGTGACGCAGCGGTCCGGCACAGAGGCCGCCACCGCGCTGCGGGCGCTTTTCCTGAATATCATCGGCGATACCAAGACGGAGATCGACGAGGGCGTGACGTGGACCACCGGCGAGATCGCCGGATTGCGGGATGTCATCAAGCTCTATGCCAAGGACGCCTACGACGCGGCGCAGGCATCCGGCGATGTCATTAACCCCATGAAAGCCATTGCCGGTCTGTCCCAGAGCATGAAGGACGGATTTCTGACGGAGCAGCAGCTGATGGAGATGGTCAGCGACATCGGCGGAAAACTGCGTACCTCGCAGCTGCTGGCGCTGATCCAGAACTGGGATATGTACGAGTCCATGCTGGGTGACTATGCCGATGCGGTGGGCAGCGCGGATAAGGAAGTGGAAAACGCGCTGGACAGCTGGACCCGTAAGACCGAAATACTGCACAACAAGTGGACGGAGTTCATCAGCCACCTGGTGGAGACGGACACCATAAAGGGCGCGCTGGATCAGGTGATCGCGCTGGTGGAGTTTTTGGACAGCGACACCGGACGACTGGTGATACAGCTGGGGCTGCTGGTGGGTGTGCTGACGCTGGCGAACAAGGGCTTTACGGCGCTGATGAACAGCGGCGTGGGAACATTCTTCGGAACGCTGACCTCCGCCATAGGCGGCAACGCTATGGCGATCACGCAGCTCACCGGGCAGATGAAGGGCCTGCTGGCAATGCTGCCGAAGCTGGGCATCGGCGCGGCGATCTTTGTGGCGCTGGCCGTGGCGATCAGCCTGAGCACGGAAAAGGCGCGAGCCTATGAAAAAGCGCTGAAGGGTGTTGAAACGGCACAGAGTGCGCTGGGCGAGACCGAGGACGAGTACGACACGCTCATAAGCAAGACCGGAGAGCTGACGGAGGCGGAGGAAAAGCGGCTGGGGGTGCTGCGGGCGATCCGCGAGGAGAAGGCGGTACGGGACGCAGAGTCTGAGGCGTGGGACGCATGGAACGAGCTGCACGGCACCGGAGCCAAGGTATACGTTGGCGGCGGCGACAGTGTGGGCAACGGCATGGGCGTGACCCCTGTACAGATGGTGCAGGCGGACGTGGAATCGCTGGCGCAGTACAAGGCGTCGCTGAAACTGGTGCAGGACCAGATGGAGGCGGGCACTAAGACACAGGAGGAGTATTACTACTCCCTGTCGAAGCTGCAGGAGGGCCGCGAGGAAGAAGTAGAAACGATACGCAAGGCGATCAACTATGGCTTTGCGGTATCAGAGGAACAGCGGCAGTTGGTGGCTGCCTATGACAGGGTGCAGGAGATCCTGGGCGTGACGCAAAAGGCCACGCAGGACTACGTAAACAAACTGATCTCCGAGGCGCAGCAGGCAGGGTATACAGGTAAAGCGCTGTACGACCTGGTGGCGGCACAGATCACGGCAAGCAATACAAAGCTGAATTTCAGCCAGCAGATCAGTGCGCTGCGGACGCTGGCGGCCACCATCGGATATACCACCCAGGCATACGGCAACCTGCTGAACGCGGGGCGGATATACCAGCAGTCGATGGTGCTGGTCGCCAACAAAAAGTTCAAGACGCTGGAGGAAGCCCAATCCTACCTGACGAACAAGGCGTGGGGAAAACTGACGGGCACGGCGCCCAGCGGCGGATGGAACAACACCACCGGAAACACAGGAGGTTATAGCGGCGGCGGTTCCGGCGGTTCCGGCAGCAGCGCGGCGAAAAAGAAGTATCAGGACGAGATCGATGCGCTGGAAAAGCAGCGGGACGCAGAGCTGGCGGCCATAGACGCGCAGATCGACGCGCTGAAGAAGCAGAACGAGGAGATAGACCGGGCCGAGAAGCTGGAGGAGCTGCGGCTGGAGGTCATGCGGAAGCAGGACGCGCTGCTGAACGCCCGGAACGAGCGCACGGTGCGGATGTACAACGCCGAGTCCGGGCAGTGGGAGTGGATCGCGGACCCGGAGAAGGTGAAGCAGGCCGAGGAGGACCTTGCGGACGCGAAGAAGGACCTGCGGGACTATGAGCGGGAGATGGAGCTGGACCTCGCCATTGAGGAATTGGAGGCGAGGAAAAAGGCCATCGAGGCGGCGTACCAGCTGAAAATTGACGCACTGGAGGAATACATCAACGCGCTGGGTGAAACGGTGGCTCAAGAGGAAGTCCTGCTGGATCAGAGCGTGCAGAAATGGTGGGAATGGGCCAACGGGGTGCTGGCGGCAAAGGCGGCTGCGGCAGGCGTGACGATCACGGCGGGAGGTACGCCGGTAGAGGTCAAACGGAACGCGACCGGCAATGCGTCGGGATACACCGAGGTAAAGGTCGGCAACCTGACCGGCGTGCGGAAATCCACCAAGTCTGAGAAAGCCAGCGTATCCAATAAACCGACGGGGAACCTTTCGGATGCCATCAGCATGGGCAAGAACAACATTTCTTTGCCGAACAGTGGAAAGTCAAACCGGAAGAGCATCGTGTCAGGAAGCATTATCGGCGCCGTCAGCGGGGGACGGAAGAAAAAGTACGACAGCGGCGGTGTGCTGCACGGACTGGGCGGCATAAAGGCCACGGTGGACGACGAGATGGTGCTGCCGCCCGACGTGACGGCGAAGATGCTGAAGCCGTCGGCGGATGCGCGGTTCCGGGCCAGGGTGAACGAGCTGGGCGGATTGTACGGCGAGACGCCGGTGAGCCGCAGCGTGGCGGGAAACAGCGATAACCGCAGCTACAGCGACCACAGCGGGCCCACCTATAACGTGAAGGGCATCACGCTGACGGAGCAGCAGGCGGAGCACCTGACGGTGGCGCAGATGTGCCGGATGGCGCACAACGTGAAGCCTTACGGAGGATAAGAGCATGGACGAGAACGCAAAGACGCTGGCGGAGCTGGCAAAGCGGTTGTGGGACAACTTTTATGTGCGGCGGGTGCGGGAGACGCAGACGGATATGGTACGGCAGTACCGGGCGCAGGTGACGACCGCGGCGGCAGACGGGAAAATCGGCGTAAAACGACCCTTTGACGAAACGGAGAGTTTTCTCCCCTATGTGAGCACGATGGCGGCGGCCCCGGTGGGAGCGCAGGTGGTGGTGCTGGTATTCGGCGAGGGGAAGAACGCAGGGAACCACATGGTTTTCATGTACGCGGACGGACGGAATATGTGAGAAAGGACGGCTGGACTATGGCGAAAAAGACGCGGCACATCCTGGTGATGAAAAGCGGCAGAGAGATACCGATAACGGGCATCACGGGACGGTACTACATCACCCGCGAGAGCCAGTACCGCAAGGGAAACCCGGACATACGAAAGATCAGGGCGGCCACGGACGAGGAGTGCGACGCGCTGACGGCGGCGGAGGACAGGAAGAAGCGTAAGCGCAGCTGAACGGAGGGTGCGTGCCATGACGGAGCAGGAAAAATATCTGGCGTACCTGAGAGCGCTGAAAGGACGGTTCCAAAAACTGTGCCGGCTGCGCTTTCTGAACCCGGACGGGAGCACGGCGTTCTTCGTGGACAATAACCCGCGGAATAAGCACAGCGGCGCCTTTGTTGCCGACGGGGCGCTGACGGTAAATTTGCAAAACGGGGTAAGGCGAACGGCCAGCGTGACGCTGGGGAACGTGGACGGCGCGTTCGACTACAACGTAAACCACCTGTGGTTCGGGCAGGAGATCGCGCTGGACGAGGGGCTGGTGCTGCCAAACGGCGAGGACTACTACATACAGCAGGGCGTTTTCCTGATACAGAGTCCGCAGGAAACGGTGGAGCCGGGACGGCGGCTGATGCAGTACGAGCTGGTGGACAAGTGGGCCAATCTGGACGGAACGCTGTGGGGCAAGCTGGAGGGCACCTATAAGGGGCAGCTGAACGTGAACATCTTTCAGCAGATCAACGCCCTGCTGCAGGACGACAAGGGAAACGGGCGGAAGGTAGACCCTATCCCCCCGGTGTACACGGAGTATTACAACGGCAAGAAGCAGAAACTGACGGACGGCACGGAGGTGAACCTGGTGGACGCGCCGTACACGCTGGAGGTGGATCCGGGAAGCGGCACATACGCGGAGGTGATACTGGGCTTTGCGGAAATGCTGAACGCATGGATCGGCTACGACGCCACGGGACGGCTGCGGATAGACCCAAGCCAGGACGACCTGCTGGACAGTGAAAAGCCCGTCAGCTACGCCTTTTCGATGGGGGAGGCGACGCTGCTGGGCATGACGTACACGGCGCAAAACACCGAGGTGTACAACGACTACATCGTGCTGGGGGCGGCGCTGGACGACAACAGCCAGCCGGGGGCGAGAGCCACCAACAACGACCCCATGAGCGATACCAACGTGCAGCTGATAGGCCGCAAGACGGTGTGGACAGAGGAGGACGGCTACGCAACGGAGACCATGTGCCGGGACAGGGCAGAGTGGGAGCTGAAGCGGTCCACGGTGCTGCAGAAGAGCGTGGACATCAGCTGCGGCCAGATCTTTCACATTAAGGAGAACGAGCTTGTGACGCTGGTGCGCCGGGATAAGCAGGGAAGCCCCACGGAACGGCACCTGGTGACAGGCTTTTCCCGCCCGCTGACAGGAGAGGGGCAGATGACCATATCCGCCACCAGTGTGGCGGACTTCCCGGTGGCGACGGTGACGGTGTGGCCGCTGAAAACGGAGACAAAGACATAAACGGAAGGAGGGAAAGACGATATGGCACTTTTCATGCCGACAAATATCACGCCCTCCACGCTGGGAGCGCTGGGCAACGGGACGGTGGACGCAAGCCAAAACATGACCGTGACCTGGCAGGTGGACGGACAGAACGCCATGACGGCGTTTGAGATAAAAATTCTGGCCAACACGGCGGAGAGCGCACAGCTGTACGACTCGGGAAAACGGACGGACAACTGCCCCTTTTACGGGAGAAACGCCAAGGGCGATGTGGTGTTTTTCAGCTACACGATCACGGCGGCGGCGCTGGCTGCGGCGGGAATCACCAACGGGAACAGCTACAAGCTGCTCATCACCCAGTGGTGGACAGACGCGGACAGCGTGACGCAGCAGAGCGCATCGGTATTCGTGTGCCGGAGCGCACCGGTGCTGACCATCAACGACTTTACGAAGCCGGTGGCGGCGAAGGAGATGACGTGGACGGCCAGCTATTCGCAGGCGCAGGGCGACCCCATTATTTGGGCGCGGTGGCAGCTTGCACCGGCAATGGACACGGAGGACGTGCTGTACGACACGGGCAACGTGGCGACGGCACAGCTGGCGTTTTACTACGACGGCTTATTCACCGGGCAGGAATACGCCGTGCGGTGCCGGGTGGAGACCAGCAACGGCGTGGTGGCAGACACGGGCTGGGTACAGTTCGCGGTGCAATACAGCGCCAGCAATTATACCGGCGCGGTGGTGACGTGCGTAAAGCGGAAGCAAAGCGGCGTGCTGGTGTCGTGGCCGGGCGCCTACGACATACCGGGCACGGCGGAGGGCGAATACACCATCAGAAACGGGGAGCTGAACCTGAGCACCGGATCCACGGTGACATGGGACACAGTGACGGGCGAAGCGATGGCGCTGACGACGCCCATAAGCATCGTATGGAAGGGAACAGTCAAGGCGCTGCCGGCGACGCTATTCAACCTGACCGGCGCGGACGGAAAGGCGCTGACGGTGACGGTGAGCACCACGGCGGTGCGGGCTATGCAGGGCGGCGCGGAGATAGGCCGGGTGAACGCTGCCTTTGCCCCAGAGGACGAGCTGACGGTGGCGCTGACGGGCGGAAAACTGTATGTGCGGCGGCGGTATGAGCGGGGACTATTCCCGGCGGAGAGTCTGGAACCGTCGGTGCGGCTATTTCCCCGGGCCAGCCAATTCTCGGTGCTGAAATACATGGCGGACGCGGTGATGGCGGACATGACCGTGGTGAACGTGAAACTGGTTGGCGCACAGGTGTGCGACTACCTGTGGATAGAGGAGGGCGAGCTGACGGACACGGTGGTGACGGCACTGATGAGCGCAGCGGGGTACACACCGGAGTTCGGCGACAGGACGCTACTGCTGGCGGACTTCGCCACAGACCTGCGGGGCGGAAACATCGTGGCGGAGGAGCCGCTGACGGGCTGGGCCGTATACCGCAGAGAGGAGGGCGCAGCGGCGCTGGTGCACGTGGCGGACGTAGGGTACGCGGAGCGCAGCGTGATCGACTGCGCGGCGGCCTCGCAGGGAACGTACACCTACTACGTATTCGGCGTGGGGGAGAGATCCTTTGTGACCACGGCGCTGCCCAGCCAGCCGGTGACGGTGTGCTTGTGGGACTGGACGATACTCTCCTGCGCGGAGGACGGCGACAACGTATACCGGGTGGAGGAGCTATTCCGGTTCAGCCTGAACGTGGAGAGCGGGACGGTGAGCAACAACAACCGACCGACGCTGCTGGAAAACTTCACCCGATACCCCACGGTACAGATGGTGCCGCAGCTGTACCAAAGCGGCGAGCTGAGCGGCTATATCGGAGAGGTGGGCGCCAATGCGGAGTACAGCGACACACTGGCGAAGCGGGACGCGCTGTTTGCTCTGGCGCTGACGCAGAACACCTTATTCCTGAAAAACCGAAAGGGCGAGGTGCTGCGGGTATTCGTCAACGCGGAGATCACCTGCGAGACGCAGGACAACACGCGGCAGCAGGCGCTGATCTGCGCGGTGCCGTGGGCCGAGACCGGGAGCGCGGAGGGCGCACAGATACTGATACGGCAGGGCGACGCCCTGTGGACCGTAGCAAAAAATTGACGGACGAAAGGAGCGAGGGACGATATGGCAGGTTATACGAACCCCGGATGGAACAACGATGCGCCGCCTGCACTGAACGCGGAGAACCTGAACGCGCTGTGCAACGAGGTGGAGGAGATGAGCGCAGGGTTCCCGGACAAGCAGGACATAACGGACAAACTATCGCTGACGCTGGCGGCGGCAAGCTGGACAGGGAGCGCAAGCCCCTACACCCAGGGCGTGACCATCACGGGCGGAACGGCCACCAGTCAGGCGGACATTCAGGCAGACGCAACGGCGATACAGCAGATGCTGGACGACGGCACCAACGCTATCTACATCGCCAACAACAACGGGACATTCACCGCCTACGCTGTGGGCGAGAAGCCCACCGCTGACCTGAGCGTTCAGGTGACGGTGTACGACGTGAAGGAGGTAAGTTAACGATGGTTATTATCGGTAAATCGCAAATTGCGGGGGGGGGGTACTGCTAAACGATTAGAGTTTGAGTACACCGGTGACTACGTGACGCGCCTTGACGGTGTTATTGAACTCCGCAGTAGCGGCACATTTACATCTCTTAGGGACCAGCCTGTAGATGTATTTCTTGTTGGCGGCGGAGGTGCAGGCAGAGCGTCTGACGTCAACGGGTCTGCCGGAGGCGGGGGCGGATTTACTTTAACGGAGTCGATTCTTTTGGGGGAAGAAACTACTTATGCAGTCACTATTGGCGCGGGAGGCGCAGACATCGGGTCATCTCCCTCCGTAGAATATGCGCCGTCTGGCGGTAATACAACGTTTGGAAACTTAGTGGTAAACGGAGGACAAGGCGGCCGGGTACAGTATCGCAACGGTGGGACAAGGTCGGATGGAGGAAATGGGGGATCTGGCGGAGGTGCATCTGCCGAAGGTGGCACCAATGGGGCAAATGGAAATCGTGGGAAAGATATAAACGCAATCGCCGGGACAGGGCAAGGTACCACGACCCGTGAATTTGGCGAATTGGCTGGAAAACTGTATGCCGGTGGAGGAACAGCCACGTGGAGTGGTGGAACTTCAAGCGGTGTAGACGGTGGCGGCGGTGCATCAAACTCTGCTGGGCAAGCAAATACCGGCGGCGGCGGTGGGGCTACTGGTGGCAGTTCGTCTCGCGCTTCTTTTGCCGGTGGCAGCGGCATCGTGTGCATAAGGCTACACAAAGAATAAACACGGCCTCCGTTTCGGAGGTCGGGAACGGAGGTTTATATGGCAAGTATATGTGGTTCCCCTGTTTGTGCCGGTGGTAAGCCGAAGCTGAAATTTACCTACACAGGGGACTACGTGGTGAGAAAAGACGGCGTGGTAGAGCTGAGAAACAGCGGGACGCTGGTGTTTCTGGAACCGGCGGTGATCGACATTTTTATGGTTGGTGGTGGCGGTAAAGGTGGCCGTTGTGTCACGACGTTATCTCCCGCATATTATACCGCCTGCGGAGGCGGAGGTGGCGGCTACACCCGTACCATAAAGCGGTTGACTGTACAAGGAAGTTATGAAATAAGCATCGGCGCGGGTTCGATAACAGCAAATGTAGATGGCGGGTCTACCGCATGGGGTTCTGCCTACACTGTCGTTGGCGGTAAAAGCAGTTCGGAATTGCCTTCGGCTCCCGTAACAGCGAGCAAAGGTAGCCAGGGCGGTAGTGGTGGCGGCGGTGGCGTAATTTCAAACAGCGACTACGGTACGGGCGGCTCTGACGGCAATGACGGTGAGCAGGGTTACCAAGGGTATATTGCGGGCGGCACGGGTCAGGGGTCTACCACCCGCGAGTTTGGCGAAGCCACTGGTAAGCTTTACGCTGGTGGTGGCGGCGGTGGGCGTTATATGTCCTCGCAAACACCCATCGTATCTATGGGCGGCCCGGGCGGCGGCGGTGCTGGTGGATGGGCAGGTAGTACCAGCGGTCAATTACAGGCACCCACTGCTGGTGGCGCAAACACTGGTGGTGGCGGCGGTGGTGCCGCTGCAAATTATGAAGGCGGTATGCAGGGTGGTTCCGGCGGATCCGGTATCGTGTGTTTCCGTGACGCGCAGGAGTTGCCGGAGTTGTCTGGGACGTGGGTGCTGAATGAGAGGTTGTATTACCCAGACAACGGTCTGGATGAACGCTTCAATTTCACGGCGATGTCTGATGGCGGGTCAAGTGAAGAATGCAATAGATGGCATTTGCGCGTATATGAGACCATCCCAGAAATGCGTTTTTATTACACAAGTGGCGGAAGTAACGAAATTTATAGGTTTAATACCAATACCTGGAGCACTTCACATAAATACAAGACAATTATTATTCCAAGCGGTGCAACCGCTTCCGACGAGTTCCGCGCATGGCTGGCGAGTAACGCGACTAAACAAGCGTAAGGAGGTGCGTATGGCTATTACAGGAAAACCCATCGCAATGGGCATCAGCGGGGGTACGGTGTACTTCCCGGTCAGCTACACGGCGAGGCACAGCATGAGGGACGACGGGAGTGTGGTGCTGCTGGAAAGCGGACAGGCGACCTTTGACAAGCCCACGGCGGCAACAGTGACCACAGCAGACGGCAAGAGTGCCACGGCGGTGCTGGATGGCACCTACGACGTGGCGATAGGCAGCGAGGGCGGCGCGACCTCTTTCGGTGACATCGTAAGCGGAGAGGGGTCTGTGACGCTGACAAAAGGAGCGTGAGATATGAGATACGCATTGGTTGAAAACGGCACAGTGACCAACATCATCGAAATGGACAAGCGGAACGAGCAGTTCTTTCCCTCCGCTGTGTACACCGGTGACAGGCCGGTGGGCATGGGCGACACGTACACGGAGGGCAAGTTCTACCGTGACGGCAAAGAGGTGCTGACGGCACTGGAGGAGGCCAACAACGAGATAGACAGCCTGACGCAGCAGCTGGGCGAGGCTGTGGAAACCATCTATCAGGCGGATATGGAGGTTATCGGATGAGCATGATTATCGGTAAAGCGTTAATTGCGG
>OLOX01003152.1_pt1 | contig 12820 bp, 9 predicted proteins | sample 1672091 | NCBI WGS metagenome assembly OLOX01 (sample SAMEA3136644, study PRJEB25190) | human gut metagenome | reverse complement strand
GACGTCGCTGTCGTGGCTGGCCACCGCGCTGCGATCGGCCTCGGACAGCCCATCGGTGGCGCTCAAGTCCACCTCGGGCTCCTGCTTCGCCGCCTCCTCGGAGCGCGCCACCTCGCCGCCCACCGACGCGCATAGCTGCTCGGCCGCGTCGACGGCGATGGTGGCCACGTGCAGCGTGGACGAGTAGTCCTCCACCTGGGATTTCACGTGCGAACGGCAGCGGCTCTCCAGCACCTGCAGGTACGGCGAGTCGCACACGCCGTTTTCGTCCTGCTTCACCTGACTTGCCCACAGAAGCGCCATCATGCGCTGCGCGCGAATGCGCGGATTGAACGTTTCGGGGAAGATTATCACGCGCTGGCCAAGCTCGACCTGGCGCTGCTCGCACCATTCGCACGCGTTGACCAAGTCGGCTTCCGTCTTGAACGCGACGGGCTTTTCGACCACGCGACGCGCCTCGGCTTTTCCTTTCATGCTGGTCTCCTTTGCCATCGGTAACCTGACGGCTTACACCCTAGCGACCGCATTTCGCCCCCATTGCGCAACGAAGGCGAAGCCGCCCCGCGCCGGTGTGCTTGGAGCAGCCCTGCGCCGGCAGGCCTTCGCCATCCACCACCGCTTTCGCCCACGCGCACCCGATGGCAGCCGGGAACGTCAGGAGGCATCCGCGAGCGACGGGCGGCAGCCCATCACGCCTCGAAAGCCCGACAAACGACCCGGACGGCTGTCGGGCTTTCGGAGCGGTGAAAATTGCAACCTTCAACGGCCACGCACTGCGCAGGTCGCCTGCGAACAGCACGCCAAACCAGTCGCACGCCTGAAGCCGCACCCCCCCCCTCACACGTCCGTCACGCCTTTCCGCCTACAAACCCACTGGCAGCATTCAGGAACACGGAATTATGGCCACTGTTGGACAGTTTTTCGCGTTCCTGAATATTTGGCGACAGGTCGCGACCACTAGGATTCGGCACATCTTGGTGGCGGCTAGATTACACGCCCGCGACCTGGGGTTCCGTCAATAGCCACAAGCTGTTACCTCGCAGCAAAAGCAAGCACGCCTCAAGGCCATTCAGCTTCTCCAATTTCTGACCCCAATTCGTTCAGGTTCTCCAAATAATGGCAAGCAGTGGCCATTTTCGCGAAAAGCTGAGCACACGTGGTAAAGCCGGGCGCAGTCCGCCCGGTAAGCAAAGCCCGGTAAGCAAAGCAACAAGGAGAACCTCGCGCCGAAAATCTGGCAACAACCCGTCGTTTTGCCGCCTCGCCCCCTTGCCCGACAACCGCCCTGTCGTTTTGCCGCCTTGCCCCCTACCTGGCGAACAACCTGCCCTTTTGCCGGCTTGTCCCCTTCCCGGCGAACATCCTGTCGCTTTCCGGCTTGTCCCTTGCCCGGCGAACAACCTGCCCTTTTGCCGGGTTAGACTCCCCATGCATAGCAAAAATCGCTCATGTATGTGATTTAGCTCGATTTGGCAGGGCAAAGAAAACCGCAGCACGTCTGCGACCTGGTGAAACGCAAGATGTTCTTATCGTTCTAGACAGCAGAGCGCAATTAAATCACATACATGAGCGATTTTTGCGCGCAAGCAGCCTATACAGCACGAAAAAGGGGCGTCCCCTTGTCGAGACGCCCTGCCCCGTCGGTCAAGGCGCGCTTCCGAGCAGGCGAAAGCGCGCCAAGGCCGCTGCCATGCCTTCGCTTTCTGCACCCCCAGGAAAGCCAGCGAAGTGGGCGAACGCTGGCTGAATGCGTTCTGGCAATATTTGTCGAGCGGGAGCAATGCCACCCGTGGCACCGCCAGGACCGATGGTCGACTCCTGGCGTTGCCGCGAAAGCGCTACTTAGCTTTCAGGCTGGCCATGGTCAGCGCTTCGCCGAACAGCGGGCCGGCGCCGTTCATCACGGCGAAGCGGACACGCTCGGGGTCGGCCACCACGCTTCCGGCCAGCTCATGCACGCCGTAGCCGAACAGCTGCGGGCTCATGACCACGCTGGGGCCCACCATCACCGTCAGCGCGTCGCGCGACAGCGCAAGCAGGCGCGGCGCCGTTTTGTTGATGAACGTCACGCCCGTGATGAACGCGAAATCGGCCTGCGGCAGCACGAACTCGCACGCCGGATCGGGCGTGTCCAACCCGTCGCGGCAGTTGCGCTCAAGCACCGTGAGGTTCGCGTACTCGGCAATGTCGGTCACGTGCGGAAAATGCCCCACCACCACGACGTTCGCGCCGTCGCGCGCCGCGATCTCGCCGCGATACGCCTGGAACGCGTCCTTCGGCCCGCCGCCGCGCTCGCCATCGGCGGGCCGATCGGCGTTCGAGTCGTATTCGCAGCCCAACGGGTCAAGCAGCTCGCGGCGCGCGTACCACGCGTTCAGCGCCGCCACGCCCAGCGACGCCTCCTCGAAGCACCACGACTTCGCCAGCTCGGCCACGTGGCGCAGCTTCATGCCGCGCAGGTCGGCCTTGAACGCGCGCTTTCCGCCGCCGCGCGTGGTGAAAGCCACGCCCATGCCGCAGTCGGCTTCCACGTACGACCAGTTCAGGCCCAGGCAATAGTCGCGCACTTCCACATCTTCCGGAATTCCCGCGATAAGCTGGTTGTACAGGTCCCACGCCGTGCCGGGCGCGTACGTCCCGGGGTACGCGATGGGCGAAGCGACGTCAAAGCTCATGGTCGACATGGCACGTCCTTTCATAGCGAAACGGTGCGGCGTGTCCCTTCAAGCCGCAATTCCCGTATTATTCTCATTAAGCACTAATGATACATCGAACGACGAAACGATGGGGTTTTCATGCTGTTCCTGCTGACCGGCGACGTGCAAATCGGGAAAACCAGATGGCTTGAGAAGCTGTGCGGCGACCTGGCGGCCGCGGGCGTTTGCGTTGCCGGCGTCATCGCGCCTGGTCAGTGGGTGCCGCGCGCCGAGGGGCAGCCCGGTGGAAGGCACGGGTTCGACGGCGAAGGACGCTTCGAGAAGCTCGGCATCGACAACGTGCTGCTGCCGCAAGGCGAACGCATCGTGTTCGCGCGCCGCCGCGACCTGGCGGAAGGCGACCAACCATTCGCGCAGGGTGAACAAGCGAAGGCCGCACAACTTGCCTGGGCCATCTCCGACGAGGCAATCGCCCAGGTCAACGACCATTTCGCCATGCTAGCAAAAATGGGACAAAGGGACTGTCCCTTTGTCCCATTGTCGGGCGGCGGCGCGCGCGGGAGGGCGACCACAGGCGGCGCTTCGGCGGATGGCGACAGCGCAGGCGGCCATCCAACTGCAGGCGGGGCTCTAACGGGCGCAGTTTCCGCCAGCGAAAAGCTGGCGCCCGCAATCGCGCCCGGGTCGTTCCTGGTGGTCGATGAGCTGGGGCAGTTGGAGCTTTTGCGCGGATGCGGGCTTACGAACGCCGTGGCCCTGCCTGACGCCGGCCCCACGCCGACGTTCCCCCACGCGCTTGCCGTAGTGCGCGAAACGCTGCTTGACCAGGCCATCAGCCGCTTCGCCCCCGCCTGGGAAGAGCCGCATCCCATCGCACCGGGAGACGAAGCGCGCCAACTTATCCTCAATACGTTCGGGGCTCGCTAATCCATTAAGTCGCAAACCCGCTCGGCCCTATGAGATACGAGGAAGATCACCTCACTTAGATGGCACAAGGAGCCCGCCACGCAAGGTACGCACAAGTCGCGCCGAAAAGCTGGGCACGGTTGCCGTTTTGGCCCGATGTGGGAACAACCTGGCTTCCCGCATCGGGCCAAAACGGTGCCAGACGCCCAACGCGGGCTGTTTCCGCTCCCACTTCGCCGTTTTTCGGCGTCTCATCGCAGGGCCTTCCGATCGCTCGGCATGACAACCTTCCCACATCTGGCAAAAACCGCCTTCCCGGCCAAGCACTCTTTCCCACTTCGGCCAAAAAAGGAAGCATCCATCAGCACAAACCCATTCAACAAGGCAATAGCAGAAGAACGGGCCCGCAAAACTTCCCCATTGCTTTAGTACGATAGAGTGCTAAAGTGTTCACCGTCGCATTCGCAGAGCGCTGCTGCGTGCCCGATAGCCCATCGGGCACGCAGCAGCGCAAACGGACGCGGGCGCGCAAGCGCATCGCCGTCTTGCCGCACAAACGCACGCCGCCAACTCGGCGGTCGCGCGAGCGAGCGACCGCCCGGTCGCTCGCAGCAGCCAGGAACCACGCAGGCACGCGAACGCGCCACACGCGCTCGCAGCACCCGCGCACCGCCCGCACAACGAAAGGATCGCCATGAGCAACCAACCTGCCGGCACCGCCGCCGGCACGCCCGCCGCAAGCGGATCGGGCCTTAAGCGCACGCTGGGACTGCGCGAAGCCATCACCATCACGGCCGGCACCGTCATCGGCGTGGGCCTGTTCACCACCGGCGGCAACGTGGTGGGCGAGATGGGCCCGTTCGTGGTGCTGGCTACGGCGCTTGCGGCGCTCATCAGCATCTATCCCGCCCTCATGTACGGCGAGATGGGCGCGGCGCTGCCGTTCGCGGGCGGCACGTACCAGTACGCGTCGCTGGGCCTGGGGCGTCCCGCCGGGTTCCTTGCCGGCTGGAACTTTATCATGTCGCTCATCGCCGTCACCGGCGGCGAGGCGCTGGCATTCAGCTACTACTTCAAGACCATCTTCCTGGCCGTGGGCATCGAACTGCCCGTTGACGACGTGGTCATCGCCATCATTGCGCTGGTTGCGTTCATCATCGCGAACGTGCGCGGCGTGGAGCTGACGGGCAAGCTGCAAAACGGCTTCATGTTCTTCTTCTGGGGCGTGGCGGCCATCTGGTTCATCAGCATGATCCCGAACGTCCAGCTGCCGAATTTCGTGACGACGCCCGACTTCATGGGCGACATGGGCGCGGGCGGATTCATTGCCGCCGTGGCCATGATCTGGTGGTGCTTCGCCGGGTTCGAGACGTGCTGCGCCATGGGCGAGGAAATTCGCCATCCGCAGATCAACATTCCGCGCGCCATGATGCTGTCGCCGTTCATCATCTTTGTGGTGAACGCCCTGTTCCAGTGGTTCCTCGTGGGCATCGTGCCCGCCGACGGGCTGGCCGCCGTGGCCGAGTCGTCCGCGCCGTACGCCGAGGCCATGATGAGCGCCGGCATCCTGGGGCTGCCCCTGCTGCTGCTGGCGCTGGGCGTGTCGTTCGGCGGCGACTTCTCCACGCTGAACGCGTCGATCGCCGTGCCTCCGCGCTACCTGTTCACCATGGCGCGCGACGGCAGCCTGCCCGCCGTGTTCGCCAAGCTGCACCCGAAGTACCGCACGCCGTACGTGGCCATCATCACGCTGGGCGTGCTGACCGTGGCGCTGGTTGCGACGAGCACGCTGGACTACATCGCGTCGCTGTCGCTGTTCGCCGACCTGTTCTACTACGTCATCGGCATGATCGCGTGCCTGGGCCTGCGCCGCAAGCTTCCCGACCTCGCGCGTCCGTTCAAGGTGCGCGGCATGCTGCCCGGCGCGGTGGTAAGCATTGCCATCTACGTGGTGATGATGACGCAGCTTGACACGGAAGCCCTGGTCACCGGCGTGATTTACTGCGTGGTTGGCCTGGTGATCTACGCGGTGTGCACCAAGGTGTACGGCCCGCGCACCATCGACGTGAACGCCGTGCAAGACGCCACCGAGCCCACCCCCGCCGAGCGAGCCAAGATGGACCGCGAATTCCACATCTGGATCGCCGCCGCTGTGGCAGGCTGCGTGCTAGTGGCCGTGCTGTACTTGCTGCCGGTGGTGCTGGGATAACAAGCGGGACACCCCACCAAGACAGAAGGCCGTCTCCCAATCCAGGAGACGGCCTTCTGCAAATTCCAACTCTGTTTCCCTTAGCCGCAACACAGGGGCGACCCTCCACCCGGAAGGCCGCCCCCTTTTGCGCACACACCCGCACGCCTCCGTGCTACCCTTGGCAAAACGCGGCAACAAGCCGCGGAGCCCAAGTAACGCAAGGAGAAGGCCATGGAGCAGCCGTTCCCGAAATACGCCCTCTTCAACGGCAAGCTGCACACATTCGTTAAGCGAGTCGAGCCTATCCCGGGAGCCAAGCGCCAAGCCATTGTGATTTGCAGTTGCGCCGCTAATAGCGACGAAGCAAGCGACGAGCGATACGTCGAAGAGCTCGCCTGGCTTGAGGCCGCGCGCGAATTCAAACAAACCGCGCAAAAGGCCGGGCTTGTCACCTCCCAAAGCTCGGCCCAAGAGAAAATCACGCTCTTTCGCTCGCTCTTCAGGGGAAGACCGGACGTCCACGCGCACGGCTTCCGCAGGAAAGATGGCGGCATCGGCTATGTCCCCGCCTGCACAAACGAATGGAAACGCGGCACATGCCCACGCGCAGAAAGCCCGAAAGCGAAGTGCTCGCTCTGTAGCAAGCAGGCCTTCCTTCCGCTGACCGACTCTGCGATTGTCCGTCACTTCAAAGGAACCGACGACCGTCTCCGCGACGTCATCGGTCTCTACGTACTCCGCGATGACTCAACCACTTCGGTCCTTGTCATGGACTTCGACAAGAACGGTTGGCAAGACGCCGTCTCCGCCATCCGCACGGTTGCGAAATCCCGCGGCCTGCAAGCCAGCGTAGAACGTTCAAGATCGGGAAACGGTGGCCATATCTGGTTCTTCTTCGAGCGGCCCATAAGCGCGAAGCTTGCCCGCGACTTCGGAAGCGCACTCATCACCGAAGCAATGAGGCGCACCAAAACGGTCAAAACGGTCAAGTTCGATGCCTACGACCGCATGTTCCCAGCTCAAACGACTATTCCTGAAGGCGGATTCGGCAACTTGATATCCCTGCCATTCCAAGGGAAAGCTCAGCGCGAAGGCAATAGCGTCTTCGTTGACGAACAATTCCACCCCTACCCCGATCAGTGGCTTTTCCTGTCTCACGTCGAGAAGATCGACGAGCAAGCAGCGCAGAACGCCATTGACTCTCTGACGGCAAACGCCCTCGGAAACCTTGCAGAACAGCACCCCGTCCCATGGAGGCACCAGCTACGCGAATCGCTTTCGCGAGGCAACTTCTCGGAGCCCGTCGACATCGTCGAGTCCGACATGGTCTACGTCCCCGAATCGGCTCTTGACGCCAAGGCCGCCGACGCCGTCAGACGCTTGGCCGCATTCGCCAACCCCGAGTTCTATCGCGCCCAAGCCATGCACCAATCGGTCTACGGGAAACACCGCGTGATCTTCCTCAGCGAAACCCGCGAGGGGCATATCGCCCTTCCAAGAGGATGCAAGCAACGCCTGTTTGAGCTGCTCGATGAAGTCGGCGTCCGCTACTCCTATCGCGACGAGCGATACGCAGGCAGAAACATTTCTGCCCAGTTCAGCGGCATCCTTCGTCCCGAGCAAGAGCATGCTGCCAACCAGTTGCTCAAGCACGACAACGGAATCCTCTCGGCCCCAACCGGGTTCGGGAAAACGATCATCGGAGCTTTCGTCATCGCGCATCTGCAGCTGTCCACGCTTATCATCGTACCGAAAACCGCGCTTATCTCCCAATGGGCAACAAGGCTCTCCGAGTTTCTCGACATCCAGCATCCCGATGGCCCGCTTCTCAGAGACCAAAACCCGTCTGAACCGCTAGAGCATGGTCCCCTTGTCGACCATCGAACAGACATTTGCATAAAACCTGAGTTTGTTGGATGCCTCGTTCAGCGAACCAATAGCATAATATTCGCTCTTCGCCCTGCCAACACAATTCACGACAGGAGAGGATAGAAAAGCAAGCATACTGTCAATCTCGTCCAAACTTAGCAACAAGTCCGGATATTCAGCTTTTAGCAGGACATATATTTCGCGAGCCGAGAGCATGCCGTCAGTAACCTCATCGTCGCTTTGGGACACAAGACAGCTCATAACGGCACGCAGCAACACCGCACTACGAGTAAGATCGCCCCGCGCGCTAATTAGCATATCAAGGTCGGCATTCCCGTAACTTTCGAAAAGCGCTTTGTAATCCTGTGCGCTAAGAGGGACCCTGTCATGCAGCCTAACCAGCTCACAAAGAGCATCAACATCCATCAAGACGATTCCATGTTTCTTAGCCCTCGCAACAATTCGCTCGCCCTGAAAGAGGGGACCGACCACAACAGTAAACTGAGCATTATGCAGCTTGCGATGATCGACTAGCGTATCGAAGTTCAACTGAGATTCGCTAATGATGCCATTTGCCGACGATTTTGCATCGACTGTCACACGATAGGCATATTTCGCGGCCGATTGCGCCGAGACGAGCACATCGGTCTTCCCAGAGCCCCCAAGCCATTCCGCTTTAAAGCCAAGAGCATTAAAAGCATCCGCACAAGCTTTTTCGAACCTATCCGGATTCGACGAATCTCTGGCTGACAGTCTCAATTCGGTTAGGAGCTCGCCGTCTTCCCAGCTTTTAACATTTGCAGCAACGGCGCTTCCCTTCGCAATATCGGCAGAATCCCGCACAACAGCAGAATCGGCATTCTGAATAGACACCTTGCGCAGCATCTCGAGGCCTGCAGGAGTTATAGAAAACTCCGCCGCACGATAATCCTTCAGCAAACCAGCAAGCTGAAGAAAATGGGTGCGCTTAAGCACTTCCGAACCGCCATCCCCGCCAACATCGTACTTGGCAACCGCTGCAGCTGAAAGTTCAGCTCTAGTCTTCGGGCCCGATTCAAGTTCGCGCAACAACTCGAACACAAATGAGCAGCTTGCATGCAAGCAACAACATAAATCGAGCGGGCTAGCATCCCGATTCCACCGCTTCGCCAAATCTGTTGCTCGATAGCTGTCGCGCGATATCCGCTCAACGAAGCGAATGCCCGACAGCATATTCAGCATCGAATCAGCCGAAGAGGCTTTAATCCCATAGTTCTCGGCGGAGAATTGCTCTATATCGCCTTTCGTCTTGTCGTCCACCAAATACGAAACATATGCAGAAATGGTAGCTACCAATTCCGCCTTCCCACCTGGACAATACCCAATCGAAGGCTTGCGCGCAGCTAGCATATCTTGACTAAGGCGGCAAAGCTCCATCGCCCAAGGTGAAGCCGTATAATTTGGCCGATTCTCGTCTTCGAGGCTTTTCGCTACTTCTTCCGGAGAAGTCACATCGATATGTTCCAGAAAAGACTTGCCAAAATCTGTTAGCACATACGATAACGTGTAGTCGAGAAATTCGACCAAACCCAAATCCCTAAACCAAACGAGACGCCTACTAACTTCGCTCGTCCTTTTCCAGGGAAGGTGATAGGCGTCATTTGCTGCAGCTTGAAGTTCGGATATCGTCTTAGGTTCCTGAAGCAAATAGAGAATTTCCCCCCATGAACTTGATGTTCGAACACAGAGTCGCAGCCAAAAAAGCGTCATCGTCCGACAACGCCCAAACCCCCGCCTCCGGGGATAACTCCCAGCTGCCCCTTTTATCGCGGACAAGTCCGGTAGGGCGCAACCGCTGACAACAGACGCCAAGCGTAACATTCGAGGAAGAACCAGGAATTGCGACTGGTGCGTTTGCAGACGTCCCATTAGCAACGTACTCGAAAATAATTCGAAGCGACCCGACCATGCCGACAGAGCCACGAGGGATGTTTGGAACCGACTGAGCCCTCATCGGCCATTGTCTCGGCATCGGATACTGTTCAATGGGCACGATGGTCATTGGAGTCACCCCTTAAAGCGGAAGCCCAGTTCGCAATAGGAGGATAGCACGCGCACCGCCCGCTTCCCCCCCCAATCGCGCAAATGAACCGCGTACGCGGTTCATCACCTGCTGGCAACGAAGTCCCCGCATGCGGCTGCGCAAGCCGGCGAAATGCGATGAAGGTCTGCGGCACATCCTTGTAGTTGGCCAGCAGCCGCTTAGTCCCCCGACCCCATGACGAGAAAGTTCATCACCACAGATCAAGCACCACTTTCTCCTTGGGAAGCAAGTCATAACCGCCCGTCACCTGGGCCAAACCAGAGAGGCCAGGAGCCACCATGGTACGGTAATGCCAGCCGTGAATACGCTTCTCGAACTCGGCACAGAACGCCGGGCGTTCCGGACGCGGTCCGATAAGAGACATCCCTTTTGTCAAGACGAAAAAACAAGATTACCTGCAGAAATGCTCCGACTAGATAGCTGAACTACCTGTTTCCTGGAGTTTGAACCTCCAGACTTTTGCAGCTCATTCCGACCGTCATCGGCGATGAACCGGCTCCGAAAAGCTGCCTTCAAACCGAATAGCAAATCGTTTCATTGGGACAGATTCCCAATGAGACGATTCTTCGCATCAGCGTCAACACATGCACGAACCCAGCGATTTAGCGAAACGGCAAATCTGAGTGAATCGCGTGGCGAGATTTTCAATATGGCCAGAATCAACGCGGCGTTGCCCCCCCTTCGATTGGCCCTGCTTCAATCGCATAGTCGGCGTGTGGCGCTTCGATGTTGCAAATGTCTGAAATTTTCGTACAATCGCAACATGAAGTATGCGAACAACATAGCAGCCATCGACGAGCTCTCGGCATCGGAGGGCGTCTTCACCACTGCCCAGGCACAGCGCCTCGGCATCAGCAGGAACGCCCTCTCCCACGCCTGCAAGGTCGGGCGCCTCGAGCGCGTCGCCCACGGCGCGTATCGCCTCTCCGGTGCGCCGAGCTCGGAGACCGACAAGCTGGCCGCGATCTGGAAGCTCACGGCATCGACGGCGTTCTCATGGGAGCGGCAAGCTAAGTGGGACGGCGTGGCCGTCGGTGGCTCTACGGCTGCATGGCTCCTGGGAATCGGGGACTTCCACCTCTCCCCCTACCGCATCTACGCGCCCGAGCGCATCAACTCAAAAATCGAGTCGGCACGTTTTGGGGTGAGAAACGTCGACGAAGGCGACATGGCCTGGATGGGCGGCCTGCCTGTCACCCGCGCCGAGAGAACGCTTGCCGATCTGTGCCTCGACTGCGAGGACCCGTCGCTTGTCGAAGGCGCCTTCCGCGACGCCGCGGCCCAAGGTCTCATCGACTCTGCGAAGCTTGGCAGCCTGCTCGACGAGCTCGGCGAAAACAAACGGCGAGCGGCCCTGCTCGAGCCCCTCGCAAGAGCCCTCTCCGCATCCGACCAGAAAGGCCGATCATGAGATACAAGACGCCCGCGGCGCTCGAGATGGCCGTCAAAGAGGCGGCCAGGAAATCGCCGCTAGACACCAACCGCGCCATCGCCGGCTTTTACTTCCACCGGCTGCTGTGCCGCGTCTTCAGCGACCCGGATTCGCCCTTTGTCCTGAAGGGCGGTCAGAGCGTGCTTGCCCGAACCGTCGACGCGCGTGCCACGAGGGACATCGACCTGCTCGCGCGTGAGACCAGCGTCGAAGCCGCCGTGGCAGATCTGCGAAGGCTCGCCGGCATCGGCCTCGGCGACTTCATCAGCTTCTCCTTCGACAAAGCGGAGCCCATCAAGGCAGACGACGAGTACCGCAGCGGGATGAAGGTCTGGTTCACCCCCCTCTCTCGGTGGCAAGTCCCTGCAAGCCGTGTCCGTCGACCTCGTGGTCGACGAGGTCGACGACGTGGCGCCCGACATGGTAAGCGCGGAAGAGCTGGCGGCGAAGCTCTATGAGCCGGCGCTGGGCACGCACTGGAAGCATGGAGCTTCAACATGGAGCCCTTCGTCGCTCATCTGGGCTGCAGCAGAAGGAAACGACACCTTGGAGCCAAACGACAACATTTCCCATAGCACCAAGACACAAGGCCGCTGAAGCGAGCCAAGCCCATGCAAAGAAGCTTTTCTTGATCAAGCAGATGCACCACTAATCGGGCAGGAGACCGCTATGGCCGACAAATACGAGGAGATGGCCCGGCAGATGAGGGCCGACGGCGTAAGCGAGGAGACGATCGCCAGGTCCGTCGCGGAGGAGATGGAGGAAGACGAGTTCCGCCGCGGCAAGGGCGTCACGGAGATCGAGGCGTTGCGGGAGCGGAGAAAGATCCCCGAGCATATCCGCAAGCTGCTGCTCGCCAACGCGTTCTGCCATAACTGCAGCACGACGGAGTTCGCGCCCGGCTACACGCTGCGCATGCGCCGCGGCCGCGTGCTCGTTGAGGGTTGCTGCACGGAATGCAGAGCCGAAGTAGCAAGGCTTTGCGATTAGCCGTTCACGAAGTCCTGCTGGGAATAGGTAGCTGTTGGATGAGCAGTGCCCCCGGGAACTGAGGCGCCCCAGCTGCCACGCATAGCCGTCCAGTCCAATATTCGCAAGATCACGCCTATGGGCAGGAGGCGCCGACGCCCCCCGTTCCTTCCTCGCCGAGGGGCCGAGGGCTAGTCGAGCCTTATCGGCCTCTCGGGCCGCTTCCTCCCCGAACAGTACGGGCAGCAGCCCGGCTTGGCCCTCATCCTGTCGCGGACGGCCATCTGGTAGACATGGTCGCACTCGCCGCGCCACCATACGAGCTTGCGGCTTATGGCCTGCACACCGGTGGGCTTCAAGCGCTTGTTCATGCGCGGGTGCCACATCGCCGCTATGCCGGGATGCGTGGTGGCCAGGTCGTTGTAGCCGGCGAGCACCTTGCGTCCCGAGCAGTACGGACAGCCCGGGTCCGCCTTGCCCTTGCGCGCTCGGTTCGCTATGAGGCCGGACCACTCGTGGCCCTCCCTGCACTTCCACCAGACGCGCTTGTTGGAGTTGGCGATCACGTCGGTCGGCTTCAGGTCGCCGTTGCGCTCCTTGTTCCACTCCCTCGCGATCTTGGGATGCGTCGTCCTCAGGTCGTTGTAGCCTTTCAGCGCCTTGCGGTCGCCGCAGTAGGGGCAACCGCGGTCGGCGCCGCCGGTCCTGTTGTA
>OLOX01003149.1_pt1 | contig 12842 bp, 6 predicted proteins | sample 1672091 | NCBI WGS metagenome assembly OLOX01 (sample SAMEA3136644, study PRJEB25190) | human gut metagenome | reverse complement strand
TTGAACGGACCGGAAGTGATACCATTTTCACGGTTTTCTTCGGGCAGTGTCACGATGCGGTTCTTGTAGTGAGATCCCACGAGCGATACCGTCCACTTTAGGTCGGGCTGATTGAAAATATCCACATTCACTTCAAACTCTATACCAGTGTTTTTCATCGCACCCAGGTTTTCCCAATTATACGGACGTCCGGCTGTAGAGTAAGCTACAGGGCGCTTGAAGAGCATATCGTCTGTACGACGATAAAAATATTCGAATGAACCGTATACTCTGTCGAATAGACGGAAATCTACTCCCACGTCAAAAGTCTTCTGCTTTTCCCAAGTCAAGTCCGGATTACCGTAGAATTCCGGTGAATAACCCAACTCTGAACCATTCCAAGTAACTGTGTATTGGTCTTGATAAGGCGTGTACACATAGGCATAGTCATACTCCGAAAGGATGCTTTCATTACCTTGGGTACCATAAGACGCACGCAGTTTCAAGTCGTTCAACCAAGAGTTTGTACCCTCCATGAATGCTTCGTTGGAAATACGCCAAGCGGCACCTACCGACCAGAAATTACCCCAGCGGTCCAAGAAGCGGGAAGTACCGTCGCGACGGAAGGCTGCAGAAAGATAATATTTGTTGCTATAGTCGTAGTCTGCCATACCGAAATACCCCTCGATGTTATGGTTTGCCGTGTAGCTGTTAATGTATTGCATTTGTCCACCGTTGTCCAGTTCCGGATTGTTCGGATTAAAGAAATTGGTCTTCTGTCCTGCTAAATACTGATATTCATACTTATAGTACTCGTGACCTATCTTGGCCGACAAGTGGTGGTTATCGCCAAAAACATTGCTGTAGGCCAGAATCTGGTTGAAGTTGGTAGTCGTAGTGTTGTAGCTTCCTTTTGTACCACGACCACCGAAAGACTGTCCGTCACCGATGAGCGGAGTGTAGAATACTGTCTGGCTACTGTTCGTGAAATCATAACTGTAGTTTGCTGTAAACTTGAAATTCTTCAAGAACGAGATTTCCAGATACGAGCGTGAAGTCAGATTATTGTACACAGTTTCACGAATATCCTCTTTCATATTGGCTATCACATTCTGGTTAGTAGCCGTAGGACGTTTAGATGTACCGTCTGTCTCACCGTTTCCGGCATCATACATAGGACTTCCGTCCTCATAATATTTCATATTACCTTCTGCATCATAGGCATGAACCGGGAAGATGGGAGCCCAAGAGCGTGCCACCTCAAAAGGATTGGAGGCAGCTCCGGCATTCTCTTGTACACCATTCTGAGTTGCTTTGGAATAGCCTACATTGGTACCTACCTTCAACCAGGATTTCAACTGAGAGTTAACGTTGGCACGAGCCGTAAAGCGCTCATAAGAAGAACCTAGCACATAAGAGTCATTGTCCAGAAAGCCCATAGATACATAGTAATCTGTGCGGTCATTACCACCCGATGCAGATACATTGTACTCTTGACGGAAGGCATTGTCGAACAAGGCATCGGCAAACGAATCATTATAACGCGGACGTGCATTGGGATTAAGTTTCCCATCGGGGGTTACCAGATACTCTCCCTGCGGGATGATGTAAGCATTGTAATTACCCAGTTCGCCCAGCAAATCCTGGCTGGCTGCCAAGTTAGATTCTTCAATGGAGTTTCCGGCTGCCCAATAGGTGTTACGAAGACCATACCAAGACAAACGGTAGAACTCTCCCGGATCAGTAGCCATATCATAGTCCTTGTACGCACGCTGTGCCACCCCCCAGGAGCCGTTAAAGTTGATGGCCACCTTGTCTTTGCGTCCGGTCTTGGTAGTAATCATGACCACACCACCTGCTGCACGGGAACCATACAAAGAGTTGGATACAGCATCTTTCGACACGTTCACTGAAGCAATGTCTGTAGGGTTGATGTCCGACAACTTGCCGTTGAAGGGCACACCATCTACTACAATCAGTGCATTGTTGCTGGCCGAAATAGAACCGATACCGCGTAATACGATATTGGCATCTTGTCCCGGCTGGCCGGAAGAACTTACAACTTGCAAACCAGCCACAGCTCCTTCTAGTGCATTGGACACGGATGTAGCTTGTGAATTACTGATAATCTCATTCTTTACACTGCTGATAGAACCCACCAAATCTTGTTTACGTTTAGTGCCATAAGCCACTACTGTTACTTCATCAAGTATCTCTGTATCAGGAATCATAACCACTTTTACGCTCGGTTTGATTACCACTTCTTGAGTCTTCATACCGATGTACGAAATCACCAGAGTTTTCGCGGAACTACAACACTCTTATTTTATTAATAATCAAGCGATTATACCATGTAATAGAAATCACTATAGCGAAATTTCCTTTCTCACAAGGTGTATGTATAGGGGTACAATGTATAAAACCTTACTGCTGTGATACTATTTGTTGGATTAATGACTTGGTTATCATATGTATATCATAAGGTTAATACGTTGCTTAAAGATTTTAAATGATTCTTCCTCTTATATGAAGAATATCTTTTGTCAACATCTATCATCCTAGCTGCTTTCAATGAAGCATTTACTCTACATTGTCATTTTATTAGCGAAAGTACTAAAGTCTATGTAAAAGAATATTTCAATAGCTTCAAAAAACAGTAAACTCAAAACTTTGTGATTAGCTAAACAATCAAGACAACTGTTGTTTCTTCATAACAGTTTTCATCATTTTTGCTTCCACACTTCCACCCGCTCCTTGTATCCCTCTATTCATCGGCATTACAGACGCTGTGGAAGCAATGCAAAAGTGTGGAAGCAAAATTTGCTTCCACACCTCCAATCAGTCTTAAATATTGATAACACACCAATGTCAATCTTCTATTTACACTATACTATACTTAATTGATTCTCAGCAATTTCTTACTGCAAAATTTTGCAAACCTATTGCAGCGATACTGCAAAACTGTTGCAGTGGTACTGCAAACTAATATGCAGCGCGGCTGCAAGCAATATGCAGTGATACTGCAAACAATATGCAGTGGTACTGCAAAACGTATGCAGTAAGTTTGCAGCGAGCAAACTGAAACTGAATAGTGAATGAACAGACTTTAAAGGAGAAGTATATGACTAACGATATGAAAGTGTAGTATTGGCTATGCTAAGTTCGTGTTTTTTTAGGCAAAGGCATGAGTGCATGGTTCTTTTCTAAATCATGCACTATAGTCATATCCATTACATTTGTATACACTTGTGTGGTTTTAACACTTTTATGCCCCAATAATTTTTGCACCGTTGTGATGTTCACTCCATTATAAATCAATAGTGTTGCATTAGTATGGCGAGCAGTGTGAAATGAAATTTTTTTTGATAAACCAGCTAGGCGGGAAATCACAATTAAATCCTTGTTCACATTAGAGTTATCCCTTAAATGAAAGAAGCTTTGTAAGTCATCCCGATATTTGTCCAGAATAACAAGCCCTTTTCCTTCGAATAAGAGATAAAGAGGTAATCTGACTTCTGTACTCGTCTTTATGGATTTATAAATTAGCCAGGTTTCTTGACGAATCTCCACGATGTTATCGGGTGATAAACTGATAAAATCAGAATATATCATTCCTGCATAGCAACAAAACAAGAATGCATCTAAAGTCTTTTGCAATTTAGTATATCTGCCAGCCAAGCTTAATTTCTCCAACTTCTCCAACTCTTCAGGAGATAAGTGCGTATGCTTGTTTTCTATAGTTTTAATCTTGTACTTTCGAAAAGCGTATTTTTGTATCTCCATATAATCCTTGTTGATGGCGACATTTATATGTCGCTTCAGATGCTTCATATGTTTGGCTATCGTATTTGTGTGATAACCTCTTGATTGCAAGAAATATTCAAAGGAGGATATGAATTCGAATGTTAAATCAGAAAAGGTTACATCCTTTTTGAACTGTTGTAATAATGAAAGAGTGGAGAGATGATTTCGTTTTGTACTTTCTTTTAGAGTAGAGTTTGCTATCTCTTGCCTAAAAAAAGGAATAAAAGAGGTTTTGTTTTCGCTTGTGCTCAAAACATCCTTTAGTAACTCTAATGAAATACGCCTTCCTTGCTGCCACAATTCCAACTCTTTTTTTTCTATCATAGCCATGAACTCATATATCAATCTATTCAGCGCATCTGCATTAGGATGATTCTTCACAATAAGCTTTTTATTGTCCCACTGTTCTGGCTTTAAATAAACTTTGGTTGAAAAATACTTTTTCTTTCTGTCCAAATAGGCTTCTACTTGTACCAATGCCATTCCTTTTTTATTCAGGCTTCTTTTTCTGTTGTACACTAGATTGTAAATAATCTTACTCATTTTACTTGATTTTAATTAATACCAATAACAAATAAGACGATATTCTGTGCTCGATGGGATTAGAATAAGAATTAATATCTCTAAAAAGTGTCTTTTTGTGTTTAGCTATTAATCGGTATTTAGCCTCCGGGAACTCTCAATTTGTTTCAAAATCAGGTCCGTTCTCTGTTTTAGCGGCTTATTTATTAACCATTTTGTTTTAAAATATGTGTATTTCTTGGAAAAATCATCCTAAAAGAGGGAATCATAGTGATAGTAAACATAAGCCAGTTTAGGTTTTTTAAGTGTGAAAAATCTGTTATTAAGCATAAAGTGGCATGTTTAATTAACAAATTGATAGATTTACAAGGTTTTTTCAATAAAATAGTTGTTCGTTTCAGTTTTATTAATATATTTGCACTTTGTTAGAGTAAAGAAACAATTAATGTAAAGTTAAACTTTAAGAGAGAATTTATGAAAAGAAAATTAATGCTGTTATTGGCCTGTCTTTTTGTCGGAATAGGCCTAGTAACTGCCCAAACCCAGAAGGTTACAGGTGTTGTAATTTCTGAAGAAGACGGGCAGCCAGTTATTGGAGCCTCTGTATTGGTAAAAGGTACACAAATTGGTGCTATTACCGGTGTAGATGGTGATTTTACATTACCAAACGTACCAAGTTCCGCGAAAACTCTGGTAATTTCGTATATTGGTATGCAGACCCAGGAGGTGGCAATAAAATCCAGCGTAAAAGTGGTGATGAAGTCTGATACTGAGATGCTTGATGAGGTAATGGTGGTTGCTTTCGGTACAGCAAAGAAGTCTGCATTTACGGGTTCGGCTAAGGTGGTTGGTACCGAAAAGCTGGAGCAGTCGCAAGTGACGAATGTTACTGATGCCTTGGCAGGTGCTGTGCCGGGTGTGACACTGACTTCCAATGACGGTGCTCCGGGTTCAAAGTCATCCATCAAGATTCGTGGTTTTAGCTCAATCAATGCAAAGAATGACCCTCTGATTATTGTGGACGGCGCTCCTTATAGCGGTGATATTAATAATATCAATCCTAACGACGTTGAGTCAATGACAGTATTGAAGGATGCGGCTTCCAATGCTCTTTACGGTGCTCGTGGTGCTAATGGTGTAATTATCATCACTACCAAAAGGGCCAATATGTCGGGAGAGGCTAAGGTGACTTTTGATGCTAAGTGGGGTGCTAACACTCGAGCGTTGCAGAAATATGAAGTGATTGACAATCCTGGCATGTACTACGAGATGCATTATCGTGCCATGAACAATTATTATAAGTCAACGGGAATGAATGACCAAGCTGCATGGCTTGAGGCAAACAAGAATCTGTTTGGCTCCAACGGTGGATTGGGATACAATGTATATACAGTTCCCGATGGGCAATTCCTCATCGGTCAGAACGGTAAACTTAATCCCAACGCCACATTGGGTAGAGTTGTGAATTATAAAGGACGTGACTATCTGCTGACTCCGGATGATTGGGAAGATGTGGGAATGCGTACCGGTCTGCGTCAGGAATACAACTTCTCGGTGAGCGCAGCCAATGAAAAGTCCTCTTTCTATGTTTCTTTAGGTTATCTTGGAAATGAGGGTATCACTGAAGGCTCTGACCTGAAACGTTTGACAGGCCGTTTGAAAGCCGACTATCAGGCAAAGAAGTGGTTGAAGATTGGTGGTAATATGGGATATGCACGTTTTGATTCTAACTCGTTGAGTAACAATGGTACCAGTTCGTCTACCGGTAATATATGGGCGTTTGTTACCCAAATGGCTCCCATCTATCCCGCCTACGTGCGCAATGCTGACGGCAGCATCATGGTGGATAATAATGGTATTGGAATGATGGACTACGGTAGTGGTATCAATGCAGGTATGCAGCGTCCTTTCATTGCTGATGCCAACCCTATTCTAGACAATAAACTAAATACCAGAAACTCTGAAGGAAATGCCATTAACGGCAACGCCTTTGTAGATATAACTCCTATAGAAGGCCTAAAGGTGACATTCAATGGTGCTTTCAACTTGGATGAGACACGTCATAGTTACGTTTACAATCCTTACTACGGGCAGTTCGACTCCACTGGCGGTACAGTGAGTAAGTATCATACACGTACTTACGATTACAACCTGCAACAACTTGTTTCTTATGCCCGTTCGTTTGGCGACAATAACTTCGATATTCTTTTAGGTCACGAATATTATGATTATCGCTACTATGAACTTGGGGCCAGCAAGTCGCAGATGTTCTCTCAAGGCAATAAGGAATTGGATGGTGCCATTATCGACGGACAAGGTGCTTCTTCCTATAAAGAGCGTCGTAACAATGAAGGTTTCTTCGGCCGTTTGCAATACAATTATGACGAACGCATCTTCGGCTCGGCTTCTTTGCGTCGTGATGCTTCCAGCCGTTTCCATCCGGACCATCGCTGGGGTACATTCTGGTCGGTAGGCGGTGCGTGGCTTATCAACAAAGAAAGCTGGTTTGATGCTTCATGGGTGCAGGAACTGAAGCTGAAGGCTTCTATTGGTTCACAAGGTAATGACAATATCGGTGACTTCCTCTATACGGATAGATTTAACATTATCAACTCTAACAACAGCCTTGGTACTTCATTTAAATCTAAGGGCACTAAAGACATCACTTGGGAAACCAACACTAACTTCAATATCGGTGCAGAGTTCCAGTTGTGGAACCGTGTAACCGGTAGCATCGAGTACTACAGACGTAAGACTTCGGATATGTTGTTCTCATTTACCGTGGCTCCATCATTGGGTTATGCTTCCTATATGGACAACGTTGGTAACATGGTCAATAGTGGTGTGGAAATGGACTTCAATGTGAATATCTTCGATACACGTAACTTTACGTGGGATGTGAATGTGAACATTTCAACCTTGAAGAACCGTATTACGATGCTTGATCCTGATAAGTTGATTACTACTGAGTATACAGCTGATGGAAAAGGATATAAGGGCTATTCTAACGGAAGCTTCTTCATTGGTGAGGATTTGTCTATGTTTACATGGCGCTTGAAGGAGTATGCCGGAGTGAATGAAAAGGGTGAGTCTTTGTTCTATAAGAATGTCAAGGACGAGGCCGGCAATATCACCGGACGTGAAACGACTACGAATCATGCTCAGGCTGACTATTACATCACAGAGGAAAGCTCAATACCTAAGGTGTATGGTGGTTTCGGTACCAAACTGAAAGTATATGGCGTGGACTTCGGCATAAACTTCACTTACCAGATTGGTGGTAAGCAATATGATGGTACGTATGCTTACTTTATGTCGTCACCTTATGGTACGGCTGGTTACAACTACCATAAGGATTTGCTGAACTCATGGACTCCTGAGAACACAAATACTAATATCCCTCGTTTCCAGATGAACGACCAATATTCAGGGGCAATGTCTACGCGCTTCTTGACAAATGCAAGCTTCTTGAATATCCAGAATATTAATGTGGGCTACACGTTACCTTCCAAGTGGACAAGAAAGTTGGCCATCAACTCATTGCGCGTGTATATGTCGGCAGAAAATGTTTTCTATTGGTCTAAACGTAAAGGGTTCGACCCACGTCAGTCATACGACGAGACAACCAATGCTACTTTCTATTCACCGATGCGTACCATCTCCGGTGGTGTGTCATTTGAGTTCTAAACCTAATATATAGATTACAATGATTATGAAGAAGAATATATTCAAACTATTTTCGGTTATGGTCGTATCGGCCACGGTATTGACCGGCTGTATAGAAGAGGTTTTTCCCGAAGATTCTACAGCGACCTCCGATCAGATTGGTGCATCGGCAACAGCGATTGAGGCTTCGCTTAATGGCTTGCCATCGCAAATGGTACAAGGCTATCTAGTGTACGGTAAGCAAACACATGAGACCGACCTTGCTTATCCCTCATTGATGTTGGCCCAGACAGAACTGCTGGGTGATGTCGTGGCTACGGATTACGGATATGACTGGTGGTGGCGCTTCAATGCCAATAATGGTATGAACGACACCGGCTATTATTCATATTTGCCTTACTTCACCCTATATAAGTTCGTTAAATCGGCCAATGACGTGATTGCGGCCGTTGATGTGACTGATCCCACAATTACCGATGAAATGCGTGGGCTTGGAAGTATAGCCCATGCTTTCCGTGCATTGGACTATTATACGCTGATGGTACTTTTCGAACCGGTAGAAAACATCTATACCGATTGTAGCAAGGTACTGGGGCTGACGGTGCCCATCGTGACTGAGGCAACAACTAACGACATTGCGAAGAGCAATCCGCGTGCAACCCACGAAGAATTGGTGAATTTCATTCTTGCCGACCTTGACAAGGCAGAGATAGGTCTGGAGTCTTATACACCTGTCAGTAAGAACTTCCCTGACTTGGCGGTCGTATATGGTCTGAAGGCCAAAGTATATATGTGGGATGGTCAGTTTGCTAAAGCTGCCGAGTATGCCCGCAAGGCTATTGATAAGTCGGGAGCAACACCTATGAGCGAATCACAGTGGCATAATCCCACTACCGGTTTCAATACGGCTACTTCTGCATGGATGTGGTACCTTCACCCCACGGCTTCCAATATGGGTAATCTTGCTAATTTCATTGGTCACATTTCCAATGAAGCGGATTGGGGATATGCTTCTTTGTCTAAGCTCCAGATGGCACGTTCACTTTATGACGCGATTCCTGCTACCGATTTCCGCAAATATTCTTACCTTGACCCGGACAGAAGTACTTACGCTTACCTGTCAGTGAGAGGCAATGCATGGCTGGATGAACAACCGGATTATATGTCATTGAAGTTCCGCCCCGTGGGTGGTGACTATAACACTTATTCTGTGGGTGCGGCTGCAGATATTCCCGTGATGCGTGTGGAAGAGATGTATCTCATAGAGGCTGAAGCAGTAGGTGCCAGCCAGAATGTGGCAGCAGGCGTACAGTTGTTGAATAACTTTATGAAGCAGTACCGCCAGAGCAATTACAATTTCAGTACGGGTGATTTGCGTAATTTCCAACTTGAGGTGTTGAAACAGATGCGTATCGAGTTCTGGGGTGAGGGAATCGCATTCCCCACGGCTAAACGTCTGAAACCGGATGTCATTCAGAATTATGAGGGTACCAACTTTATAGAAGATATCTTCAAGATAAACTGTAAAGGTGTGAAGCCCAACTGGACATTGATGATTCCTAAGACCGAGGTCGATTCAAATACTGCCCTTCAGGGAATGAACAATCCGGACCCGTCCGGTGCTATTGCTAAACGTCCTACTCCGATAGGGGAGTTTGCACCGGGTAACAATTAACCAATGAACTAACTTTTAATAGAATTTGTATATGAATAAGATATTCAATAAATTGTTTTTGGGCTTGGCCGTATGCGGTTTGGCTATGACGGCTTGTTCAGACGGTGTGGAGTGGGAGCCTTCTCCGGTTCCTACCGAGGGTGTACAAGCTTATATTTATGCTGATAACACTGATTTGACTTATTATCCGAATGATGAACAGGTTTTTGTGGTCAAAATCGGCCGTCAGAAAACGGATGCGGCTGCATCTATTCACTTGACTACAGATGCGGAGAACGTAACAGTGCCGACAACGGTTGATTTTGCTGCCGGTGAAGCACTCAAAGAAGTAAAGATTGCGTTTGACATAGCTGTGGGTACTACTGCATCTTATACTATTACCATTCCTGAAGAAGATTCCTACGTTTATGGTTCACCTAAGGTGACGGTCAATATAAAGCGTGACTATACTTGGCTCAATATAGGTACAGGCTACTATGCATCTCAATTATTTGGCGAGGGTTGGGATCAACCTGTGCTGAAGGCTAAAGAGGCTAATATCTATAAACTGGAAGATTGCATTACGAAAGGATATCCCATCATGTTTACGCTAAGCGATGACAATCAAGAACTGATAGGTTGGGATCCTCAACCTACTGGTTATGACAAGACGGATTATGGTATGCTATACTTTGCAGCAGCAGGTATGGAGCGTAAAGGAAACGTGTTGTCTTTCCCGATGCAGGGCTTAGTAGTGCTTGACGGTGGTAAATGGGGAGTACTGTATCAGGGATTCACGGAAACGCTGGAGATGCCGGAAGGGTTTTGATTATCCTGGCAATTAGATAATATGTAATTTGAAATGGCATGTAAGATGAAGTTCGACTTCATTTTACATGCCATTTTTCTATTGTGTCTGTTTTTATTTTATTCCGCTTTTTAAGGCGCTTCCGCCAAAATTATTTATATTTGCTGCCCGAACCAACAATACATATATATAATAAGGTATAGAAACTATGAAAGAATTTGTAATTTCCGAAGTGCAGGCAGAAACAGCGGTATTGGTAGGTCTCATCACTAAAACGCAGGATGAGCGAAAGACGAACGAATACCTGGACGAGCTGGCATTCTTGGCTGAGACAGCCGGGGCGGAAGTAGTGAAGCGGTTTACCCAAAAGCTGGATGCAGCGCATTCCGTGACTTATGTCGGCAAGGGCAAGCTGGAAGAAATTAAAGAGTATATCCGGAATGAAGAAGAAGCCGAACGCGAAATCGGCATGGTGATTTTTGATGATGAACTCTCCGCCAAGCAGATACGCAATATAGAAGCTGAACTCAAAATCAAGATACTGGACCGTACGTCCCTGATTCTCGATATCTTTGCCATGCGTGCCCAGACTGCCAATGCAAAAACGCAGGTGGAGCTGGCGCAGTATAAGTACATGCTCCCCCGTCTGCAACGTTTGTGGACCCACTTGGAACGCCAGGGTGGTGGCTCCGGTGCCGGTGGAGGTAAAGGTTCCGTGGGACTTCGCGGTCCGGGTGAAACGCAGCTGGAAATGGACCGCCGTATCATCTTGAACCGTATGTCATTGTTGAAGGAGCGCTTGGCTGAGATTGACAAGCAGAAGTCTACCCAGCGGAAGAACCGCGGACGCTTGATTCGTGTGGCATTGGTGGGATATACCAATGTAGGAAAATCCACATTGATGACTTTGCTTTCGAAAAGTGAAGTCTTTGCAGAGAATAAGCTGTTTGCCACGTTGGATACTACGGTGCGTAAGGTGATTATTGAGAACCTGCCGTTCCTGCTTTCTGATACAGTGGGCTTTATCCGTAAATTGCCGACGGCCACACCGGCCGCGCGGTGGTGCGGGACCTGCACACCAACGTGGTGCTGGTGGAGCAGGACGGCGTGGCGACGCTGGACAAGCAGCACGCAGACCCTGCCGCAGCAGGGGACAGCGATGTGGTGACCCCGGAGCAGATCGCAGAGTTTCTGACCGTCCGCTCCATCTGGGATTACTGCACTGAGGAGCTGGACCCCCTGCACGACCCCATCGACATCATCCGCAGCGCCGTACAGGTGAACACGACTATCAGCAACGAGGGTCTTTCCAAGGAATACGGCCTTGCCATTGGCCGCAATCTGGAACTGAACTGCCGCAAGGGTCTGATGACCCGCGACCTGACCACCAACGCCATGGTCATCGCTTCTGCCGGTGCGGACGCCCGCATGGCAGGCGCGCCGGTGTCGGTGGTGGCAAACTCCGGCAGCGGCAATCAGGGCATCACTGCGACGATGCCCGTCGTGGCTGCTGCCCGCTGGCTGGACATCGACGAGCCCACCATGCTGCGTGCCGTCACCCTGTCGAACCTCATCGCCATCCGCATCAAGTCGAAGTTTGGCCGTCTGAGCAACCTGTGCGGCGCCACCGTCGCCGGCACCGGCGCGGCCTGCGGCATTACATACCTGCTGGGCGGCGGCTACCATGAGATATGCTGCGCGATCCAGAACATGGTGGGCAATGTCACCGGCATGGTGTGCGACGGCGCAAAGGCCGACTGCGCCCTGAAAATTTCCACCTGCGTCAATGCCGCCTGTCAGGCAGCGGCCATGGGTGCCCGCGGCGTCCGCGTCCAGAGCACCGACGGCATCGTGGAAGAGAACGTGGAGCGCACGCTGGACAACTTCGCCATCCTCAGTACCCACGGCACCAGCGACAGCGTCATCCTCGACCTGATGCTCAACAAAGACCACACTCCGGACGCCCAATAAGCGTCCTCACCCTCTAGCAAGCCTGCATCCGCATCCTGCAAAAAACGCCCTGCGCCCACAGCGCAGGAGAAGATTAGGGGTAAAATGTTATGAAAAAGCTATTCAATAATCTGCCGTTCCGGCTGCTTCTCGGCATCATCATCGGCGTTATTCTGGGCCAGATCTTCCCCGAGAGCGTCATGAAGGTCGTCGTTACCTTACAGTATATCATGGGCCAGCTCATCACCTTCTGTGTGCCGCTCATCATCATCGGCTTCATCGCCCCGTCCATCACCAAGCTGGGCAAGAACGCTTCCCGCCTGCTGGGCGTGGCGGTTGTCATCGCTTACGTTTCGTCCATCTGCGCGGCATTTATGAGCACGGCTGCCGGCTACGCGCTGATCCCTCACCTGTCCATCGACACCGAAGTCGCTGGCCTGCGGGAGCTGCCGGGCGTTG
>OLOX01003148.1_pt1 | contig 12845 bp, 6 predicted proteins | sample 1672091 | NCBI WGS metagenome assembly OLOX01 (sample SAMEA3136644, study PRJEB25190) | human gut metagenome | reverse complement strand
AGGAAGATCTGGAGTATCTTTTTGCACTGGTAAATAATTATCTGGATCCGGGCGGACTTTTTATCTTTGATATGAATACGATTCATAAATACCGCGATGTGATTGGGGATACGACCATTGCAGAAGACAGAGAAGACGGAAGCTTTATCTGGGAGAATAGTTATGATCAGGAGAATAATCTGAATGTGTATGAGCTGGCACTTTTTCTTCCGAGAGAAGATGGGTTGTATGAGAAATGTGAAGAGGAGCATGTACAGCGTGCCTATTCAATAGAAACGATCAAAAGCATGATCAGGAAAGCAGGGATGGAGCTGGTTGCTATTTATGATGCATATACACATAAGCAGGGAGATGAGAACTGTGAACGTCTGACTTTTATTGCAAAAGAGCATGGTAAGAGTGCGGAGAATGAGTATCACGGAAGAATCCCGGAACGTACAGAGCACGCAGAAGTTTAGAATAGATGAACAGAGAGGTAGATGAAACGAATGAATGATTATATCATAAGAGCGATTGCTGCAAATGACCAGATTCGTGCTTTTGCAGCAGTAACTACAGAAACTGTAGAAGAAGCAAGAAAGGATCACAACACCAGCCCGGTTGCAACAGCAGCACTTGGACGTCTTCTGACAGCAGGTTCGATGATGGGCGTGATGATGAAGGGCGATAAGGATATCCTGACACTTCAGGTCAAGGGTGACGGACTGCTTCAGGGAATCACGGTTACAGCAGATTCCAAAGGCCGTGTCAAGGGATATGTCGTTGAACCGGATGTTATCATCCCGGCAAATGCCAAGGGCAAACTGGATGTTGGCGGTGCTGTTGGACACGGTTTCCTTCAGGTCATCAAGGATATGGGACTCAAAGAACCATATGTGGGACAGGTGGCACTTCAGACAGGTGAGATCGCAGAAGACCTGACTTATTATTTCGCAGCAAGTGAACAGGTTCCGTCCGCTGTAGGTCTTGGTGTTCTGATGAACAAAGATAATACCGTGCGTCAGGCAGGTGGATTTATCGTTCAGGTCATGCCGTTTGCAGAGGAAGAAACGATCGCGAAACTGGAAGCAAACGTACAGAAGATCCAGTCTGTGACTACACTTCTGGAGCAGGGACACACTCCTGAGAGTCTTCTGGAGCAGGTACTGGATGGATTTGATATTGAGATCAACGACAGGATCCCGACAGAATTTTACTGTAACTGCAGCAAAGAACGTGTAGAAAAAGCCCTGATCAGCATCGGAAGAAAAGAATTAAATGAGATGATCCAGGAAGGCAAGGAAGTAGAACTGAACTGCCATTTCTGTAACACCAATTATACATTCAGTGTAGAAGAACTCAAAGAAATCCTCAGAAAGTGCAAATAAAGGAGAAGCAGGAACATGAAGGACGGGTTTATCAAAGTAGCGGCAGGAACGCCGGATGTGCAGGTAGCAGACTGTGAATTCAATGCAGCTGAAATTATCAAAATGGTCCGTGAGATGGAAGCAGAGGGAGCCAAAGTCATGGTTTTCCCGGAACTGTGTATCACAGCATACACCTGTGGAGATCTTTTCTGGCAGGAAAATCTTCTGGAGGAAGCCAAAGTACAGCTTGTGCGTATTGCAGAAGAGACAGCAGATGTAGATGCGATCATTTTTGTAGGACTTCCGCTGGAATACAAGGGCAAACTTTATAATGTGGCAGCCGGACTGAACCATGGTGAGATCCTTGGGTTTGTGCCGAAGACTTATCTGCCGAATTATAATGAATTTTATGAGGCGAGATATTTCACTTCCGGAGAGGATGTAGACGGAACTGTGACAATCAGAAGGTCTGAGTATGGATTACATCATGACGAAGAGATGACGGATGAGGACGTGGAATTTGGACTTGAGGCAGAACTCGAGGCTCTGGAGGAAGAAGATTCCTTTGAGGAACTGGAAGAGATCGATGAGGAACCGGATTATATTGATGAGGATGAAACAGAAGAGTTTGATGAAGTGGATGTCCCGATCTCCTCAAATATCCTGTTCATCTGTCAGGAAATGCCGAAACTCAAGATTGCGGCTGAGATCTGCGAGGACCTCTGGGTTCCGAATCCTCCGAGCGTAGGACATGCATATCATGGAGCAAACCTGATTGTGAACCTGTCTGCGAGTGATGAAGTTGTAGGCAAGGATTCTTATCGTAAGAGCCTTGTAAGTGCACAGTCAGCAAGACTTCTCTGCGGATATATCTATGCGACAGCAGGAGAGGGAGAATCCACCCAGGATGTTGTCTACGGCGGCCACAATCTGATCGCAGAAAACGGCACGATCCTTGCAGAGAGCAGACGCTTTGTCAATGGCGCACTTTATGCGGATCTGGATATCCACAGACTGGATAATGAGAGAAGAAGGATGACGACCTGCCGCTTTGCACCGGATCTTGCACCGGAAGGACAGGATGTTTTTTATAACGAAGTTTATTTTAATGCAGGCAGAGGAGTAACACCGCTTACCCGCAAATTTGATTCCAGACCATTTGTACCGGGGATCAAAGAAGAGAGAGAACGCCGCTGCGATGAGATCCTGAATATTCAGGCAATGGGACTTAAGAAGCGGCTGGCACATATCCACTGCCAGAATGCAGTGATCGGACTGTCCGGCGGACTGGATTCCACACTGGCACTTCTTGTGACAGTACGTGCATTTGACATGCTTGGAATGCCGAGAGAAAAGATCACAGCCGTAACAATGCCATGCTTTGGAACAACTGACAGAACTTATAACAATGCCTGCCAGTTAAGTGAATGTCTTGGTGCAACCCTCAAGGAAGTCAACATCCGCGAGGCGGTAAATCTCCATTTTCGCGATATCGGACATGATCCGGAAGTACATGATGTCACTTATGAGAATGGTCAGGCACGTGAGCGTACACAGATCCTGATGGATATTGCAAACCAGTCCGGTGGTATTGTTATTGGAACCGGTGACCTTTCGGAACTGGCACTTGGATGGGCAACTTACAATGGCGACCACATGTCCATGTATGCAGTCAATGCATCCGTACCGAAGACGCTTGTCCGTCATCTTGTGAGATATTATGCAGATACCTGTGAGGATGCGAAGCTTTCAGAGATCCTTCTGGATATCCTGGATACACCGGTAAGCCCGGAACTTCTGCCGCCGAAGGATGGCGTGATCTCACAGAAGACAGAAGATCTTGTAGGACCGTATGAGCTTCACGATTTCTTCCTGTATTACATGCTCCGCTGGACCTTCCCGCCGAAAAAGATCTTCCGTCTGGCACAGAATGCGTTTGCGGGCGAGTATGATGATGAGACGATCCTGAAATGGCTTAAGACTTTCTACCGAAGATTTTTCATGCAGCAGTTCAAGCGTTCCTGCCTGCCGGATGGACCGAAGGTTGGTAGTGTGGCAGTTTCTCCGAGAGGAGACCTGAGAATGCCGAGTGATGCATGTGCGAAACTCTGGCTGAAGCAGATCGAGGAACTTGAGGTAAGAAATTAAGGTAACTTTTTGAGGTGTGATTTATCACACCTCAATGTATTTTTTGGGTAACTGTTTTCAGGAAGAAGCCGCTTTCTGGACAGTTTCTTTAATGGCCTGAATAAGCATCTGGGCTGTATATTTCTGGTCGCTGGCGTAATCGAGATTTTCCAGAGACTGCGTAGAATAGATCTGGCTTGCAAGAGAGTCCAGGACCGGCTCTACGAGAGGAAACATAGCGGCAGTGCTCTCGCTTAAGTTTGCCAGATGGATGGAACGGATACTGTCGGCATTGACGGTCACTTCCAGGTCAAAGGAATTATTGTTGAGCTGGACAGACGTGCGGTAAATGCCGGGGGTATATCTGGAATTGGTCTTTGGAGCGGTATTCTGTGCTTTTCCGGGACCGAACATAAAAAAGACCAGTACACCCAGGATCACAAGGAGAAGAAGGAAAATACAGGTGTAGATCACCTCTTTCATATGTAGAACGATGATTTTTGTTTTGGAGCTCATAGTCTGCGCCTCCTGATTCGCGGTTACGGTTCCCCGGTATACTTTCCTTATATCCTATTAGGCTCTGTCCTGATTTATGTCAGAAATATCCCGCGAGGTGCTATTCAGAAAAAATGTTGAAAGGGGTAAGATATGTCCCTGCAGTTTATTATAGGAAATTCCGGTGCAGGCAAATCCGGCACCGCATATGAAAATATCATCCGGGAAGCGTCAGCAAATCCCGACAGACTTTATTATGTGATCGTCCCGGAGCAGTTTACGATGCAGACACAGAAAACTCTGGTGGAAATGCATCCGGATGGGGGAATCCTCAATATTGATATCTTAAGTTTTGAGCGTCTTGCGTACCGCGTTTTTGAGGAAGTTGGCGGTGATACGAGACGGATCATGGAAGAAACAGGCAAAAACATGGTGCTCCAGAAACTGGTACAGATGAACCAGAAGGATCTGGTCTATCTCAGAAATCAGATGAAGAAACCAGGCTATCTGGATGAGGTAAAGTCTCTTATTTCGGAGTTCATGCAGTACGAGATCAAAGAAGAGGAACTGGATGAGATGATCCGTGAGAGCGAGGATAAGACGCTTCTCCAGATGAAACTCCAGGATGTGAAAGTTCTGTATCAGGCGTTCCGTGAATATCTTTCCGGACATTTTATGACAGCGGAGGAAGTTCTTGAGGTTCTGGCAAAAGAGATCCAGTTTTCTGAGAAACTTAAGGGAAGTGTCCTTCTTCTGGATGGATACACAGGATTTACACCAGTACAGCTTGAAGTCCTGCGGGAACTTCTGGCTGTCTGTGAGAGAGTTTCCGTGACGGTGACGATGGATGTCAGAGAACAGTTTCTTGCGATGGGAAAACCGCACGAGCTTTTTTATATGAGCCATAAGATGATCCGCTCTCTTGCGGAACTTACGAAGGATATCGAAGAGCCTGTCTGGGTCGCGCCGGGCAGAAAGTCACGGTTTGCGGATGCCCCGGCACTTGATTTTCTGGAACAGCATCTGTTCCGTTACCACAGGGCTGTCTATGAGCGGGAGCAGCAGGAGATACAGATCTTTTCGGCGAGAGATCCGGAGAAAGAAATGGAGGAAACTGCCCGACGGATCCTGCGGCTGGTCAGAGAAAAGGATCATCGTTACGGACAGATTGCGGTCATCACAGGAAATCTTGAGGAATATGGAAGCGTAGCCGCACAGGTTTTTGAAGATGCCGGGATTCCATATTTTATTGATGAAAAACATTCGATCCTTATGAATCCGTTTGTGGAATATCTTCGCGCGGCACTTGAGATGGTCGTTCAGGGATTCAGTTATGAGAGTGTATTCCGTTATCTCCGCTGTGGGATGTCTGATATCTCCAGAAGTGAAGCGGATAAACTGGAAAATTATGTGATCGCGCTTGGAATCAGAGGAATCCGCAGATGGAGAGAGAAATGGGTCCGCATCTACAGAGGTATGGATCCGGACCAGATTCAGGAGATCAACGAGATCCGGGAGCGTTTTGTCGGAGAGACAGGAATCCTGGCAGATGGTTTTTCCGGAAAAAAGAAAACAGTGGAAGAGTACTGCCGGTATCTGTATGAATTTATCGTACAGAGCCAGATCCAGCAGAAACTGAAAGGTCAGGAGTTCTATTTCCATGAGACCGGAAACAAGGCAATGGAAAAGGAATACGCGCAGATCTTTGGTATCATGATGGAACTTCTGGATAAGATGGCAGAGATCCTTGGGGACGAGGTGGTTTCGCCGGAGGAGTTTCGGCAGATCCTGGAAACGGGAATGACACAGGCGAAAGTTGCGCTGATCCCGCCGAGTATGGATCAGGTGCTGATCGGTGATATGGAGCGTACCAGGCTCAAAGACGTGCGTGCACTGTTTTTTGTCGGCGTAAATGAGGGAAATATCCCAAAGAACACGCAGTCCGGCGGGATCCTGACAGAGATGGACAGGGATTTCTTTAAGGATCAGGGAATGGAACTTGCCCCGGGTCCCAAAGAACTGATGAACATGCAGAGGTTTTATCTTTACCTGAATCTGACTAAGCCGAGGGAACTCTTAAGCCTTTCCTACAGTCAGTCAAATGGAAGGGGAGAGGCATGCAGCCCTGCGTTCCTGATCCATACGATCAAAAGGCTGTTTCCGAAACTCAAAGAAACACGTGCAGATCAGCCAGAGAGCCAGATGGAACTTCTGGAGACACCGGGAACTTCCTTGGAATATCTGCTTGAGGGGCTTTCAGAGGAAAATACAGATGAGCTGGATCCTGTTTTTGAGGAACTGTACAGCTGGTATCTGAGAAGTCCAAAATACAGGGAACTGGCAGAAAAACTGACAGATGCCGCATTTTTACGAAAGCCGGAGGACAAGGTCAGTGCGAGTGTTGCGAAAGCTTTGTACGGAGAAGTATCTCCGCATGGAGCGACAAGACTGGAACGTTTTTCTGCGTGTGCGTTTGCGCATTTCCTGAAATATGGTCTGGCTGTGACAGAGCGTGTGGAATATGAATTCAAGGCGATGGATATGGGAAATGTCATCCATCAGGCATTGGAAAATTTTGCTGTCGAACTGAGAAGAAAGAGACTGGACTGGAGTGACCTGGATGACAAAGTCCGTGATGAGATCGCAGATGAATGTCTGGACAAGGTGGCGGCAGACTATGGGAACACAATCCTTAAAAGCAGTGCCAGAAATCATTACATGGTCGAGCGTACAAGAAGGATCCTTAGAAGAACGGTCTGGGCTTTGCAGGAACAGCTTAAGAATGGCGAGTTCCATCCGGAGGGATTTGAAGTTTCCATTGGCGGCGGCAGAATCGACCGTCTGGATGTCCTCAAAGAAGACAACAAAGTTTACGTCAAGATCATTGACTACAAGACGGGCAATACTTCTTTTGACCTGGTGAGTATCTATCACGGGCTTCAGCTTCAGCTTGTCGTTTATATGGATGCGGCGGTGCAGGCAGAGCAGCGGAAATATCCGGACTGTGAAGTAGAACCGGCGGGGATTTTTTATTACAATGTCAAGGACCCGATGATCCAGAAAACGCTTCAGGAGGATCTGGATGAACTTGATCCTGAGATCATGAAGAAACTCAAGATGAACGGGCTGGTATCTTCTGCCCCGGAGGTGATCCGGAAACTGGACGCTTCGTATGTATCCCTTCCGCTGGCATACACGTCAAAGGGTGCGCTGCGCAAAGGCTCGTCTGTCGCAAGCCCGGAGCGGTTCCGTCTTCTGAATGACTATGTGAAGAAAAAGATCACTGAAGTACAGGATGCGATCCTCACAGGAAAAGCAGATGCTTCCCCGTATGAGATGGGGAACAAAAATGCCTGCACGTACTGTGCATATCAGGGAAGCTGCGGCTTTGACCGCAAGATCCCGGGCTATGAATTCCGGAGACTGAAACAGTTTGCCGATGAAGAAGTCTGGAAGAATTTTGAACAGGAGGCAGAGTGATATGGGAATGAAATGGACTGAAGAACAGAGCAAAGTCATCACCCTGCGGGACCGCAATATTCTGGTCAGTGCAGCAGCGGGTTCCGGTAAGACAGCCGTGCTGGTTCAGAGGATCCTGAGCAAGATCATGGACCCCGACAGACCGGTGGATATTGACCGGCTTCTGATCATGACGTTTACCAGGGCAGCAGCGGGCGAGATGAAGGAGCGAATCTCCAATGCGATCGATCAGGCACTGTACGAAAACCCGGACAATGAACATCTCCAGAGACAGGCAGCACTGATCCATAACGCACAGATCACAACGATCGATGGTTTCTGTTCTTATATCATCCGGAACTATTTTCACATGGTGGAACTTGATCCGGGATATCGGACAGCGGAGGAGGGTGAGCTGAAACTTCTGCAGGAAGATGTCATGAAAGACCTTCTCGAAGAAGCATACGAAAAGGCTGATCCGAAGTTTCTGAGTCTGGTAGAATGTTATGCATCGGGGAAATCCGATGATGAGATCCGTGATATGGTATACAAACTCTACCAGGCGGCAATGAGCCATCCGTACCCGGAAGAATGGCTGGAAGAATGCATGGAAGTCTACCGCGTGCAGACGATCGAAGAACTCCGTGAAACAAGCTGGATACAGCTCCTTTGGGAAACGCTGGATGAAAAACTGGATCAGGCAGAGGCACTGACAGAGAGTGCAAGAAAAATCTGCAATGAGCCGGACGGCCCTTATTTTTATGACGAAGCACTTGTTGATGACCTGAATTTCTGGCGGGAAATACGTCGATGCAGGGAAACCAAAGATTATGATAAGGTTGCGGATATCCTGTCCGGACATACGTTTGCGAAACTTTCTGCCAAAAGAGACAGCTCCATAAATCCGGTCAAAAAAGAACAGGCAAAAGAACTCAGAGATGAGGAAAAAGAAATCTGCAAGGATCTTTCGACGAAGTTTTTTAATCAGAAAGAGGAAATCCTTCTGGAGCTGATCGCCTGTGCAAGAGTGCCGCTGGAAGGACTGGCAGAACTGACCCTGCAGTTTAAGGAGGCTTTTGCCAGAAAGAAGAGAGAGAAGAATCTTCTGGATTTCACAGATATGGAGCATTTTGCCCTCAGGATCCTTGTGGAGAAAGTGGATGGAGAACTGATCCCGACACAGGCAGCAAGAGAATTGTCTGAGAAATACGAGGAAGTCATGGTGGACGAGTATCAGGACAGTAACTTTGTGCAGGAACTTATCACAACGATGGTGTCCGGATGGGTAGAGAAGCGCAAAAATATCTTTATGGTAGGAGATGTCAAGCAGAGCATCTATCGTTTTCGTCTGGCGAGACCGGAGCTTTTTATGGAAAAATACCACAGCTATTCTCTGGAAGACAGCGAGGAGCAGAGGATCGACCTGCACAAAAACTTCCGAAGCCGGGCAGAGGTGCTTACCTCGGTGAATTATATTTTCCACCAGATCATGGGCGAGGATCTGGGCGGGATCACTTATGATGATGACAATGCACTGTATCCGGGAGCGTCTTTTCCGGAAGGAGCGGACCCGGAATTTACCCGGACAGAGGTCCTTATCGTAGAAAAAGACGGCGAGGAACTGGAAGACGAACAGGGACAGAAGAATGCACAGGAGCTGGAAGCACTGGCGATCGCACAGCGAATCCAGAAGATGGTCGGAAACGACAGGATCCTGGACAAAGAAACGGGAGAATACCGCGAGATCGGATATGGCGATATCGTGATCCTTCTGCGAAGTGCGACGGGATGGTCAGAGACGTTCAGCCAGGTTTTGAGCTCCAGAGGAATCCCTGTCTATTCGGCATCCAGGACGGGATATTTTTCCGCGCAGGAAGTGGTGACGCTTCTGAATTATCTGCGTGTCTGCGACAATCCGCTTCAGGATATCCCGCTGACAGGCGTTCTGCATTCCCCGATCGTCGGATGTGATACACAGGAGCTTGCAATGATCCGAAGTGAATGTCCGGAAGGGATGATCTACGACAGCATCTGCGCTTATGCGGAGAAAGATGAGGAGAAGATCCGGCTCAGAAAAAAACTCCGCACTTTTCTGGAACAGCTTCGTAAGGTCAGGGATATGGCGACGTATACACCGATCCATGAGCTTATCATGTACATCCTCAAAGAGACAGGTTACGGTACTTATGCGAAGGCGCTCCCGGGCGGTGCACAGAGAGGCGCAAACCTCCATATGCTGGTCGAAAAAGCGATGGATTATGAGAAGACAAGTTACCGTGGACTGTTTAACTTTATCCGCTATATTGAGAAACTTCAGAAATATGAGGTGGATTTTGGCGAGGTCAATCTGGCAGATGCAGGAAGCGGCGCGGTGCAGATCATGACGATCCACAAAAGCAAGGGACTGGAATTTCCGGTCGTATTTGCGGCAGGAATGGGTAAGCAGTTCAATTTTCAGGACATCAATGCCAGGTTCCTGATCCATCCGGAACTTGGTTTCGGCGTGGATGCGATCTTCCCGGAAAGACGACTGATCGTATCGGCAATGCAGAAACAGATCATCCGAAGGGCACTGAAACGAGAAAGTCTTGGAGAGGAACTTCGAGTTCTGTACGTTGCGCTGACAAGAGCGAAGGAAAAACTCATCATTACAGGCTCTATGGGGAACATAGAAGCAGCTCTGCGTTCTGTGTCCCGGTATATGGACAGTGAAGAGACATTACTTCCACTGGGCGTGCGCTCCGAGGCAAAAAGTTACTGGTTCTATATCCTTCCGGCACTGGTGCGCCATCCGGCAGTGAAAGAACTTCTGGCGGAGTACGGCATCTTTGGAAAACAGGTGAAGATCTGTGAGAAAGAAAATGCAGATTTCCTGATCCACAGGGTAACGCTTGGGGAACTGGTGCAGGGTGAGATTCTGGGACAGACGGATGCACAGATGAGAGAAGCATTTTTCAGAGAATGGGACAGTCAGAGGATTTACGACGAAACGATCCGTCAGACGCTGGAGGCGAAGTTCGGCTTTGCGTATCCGTATGCATATCTTGAAGAGCTTCCGGTCAAGGTCAGCGTTTCGGAACTTAAGAAACGCAAGTATGCAGACGAAGAGGAGATAGAATCTGCACTTTATCCGGAACCGGAGATAGAGGAGATCGTCCCGGCGTTTATTTCCGGTGAGAAAGAAGTAACGCGAGGGGCTGCGCGGGGAACCGCTTACCATCGTGTGATGGAATGCCTTGATTATACGCAGGTAAAAACCTATCAGGAGATCGACAGACAGATACAGACACTTGTCGAAAGCCACAAGATGTTGCCGGAAGAAGGCGAATGCATCCGAAGAAAGGATATCCTGGCTTTTGCAGGTTCAGAACTGGGAAGGCGGATGCAAAGGGCGGCACAGGACAAGAAACTTCACCGAGAGCAGCCATTTGTCATGAAAGTGGATATGAAAAATCTGGATGCTTCCTGGAATGGAGATGAGACGGTTCTTGTACAGGGAATCATTGATGCGTATTTTATAGAAGGAGAAGAGATCGTTCTGGTGGATTACAAGACAGACAGGATCGGTCAGGGAGAAGAATCAAAACTGATCGAACGCTACCGCACACAGCTTGAAGATTATGCACTGGCACTGGAACGGATGCTTCATAAGAAAGTAAAGCAGAAATATATTTATTCATTTGCCCTGCAGAAAGCAATAGAAATATAAGGTTACTGTTCACAGGGTAGTATCCCGTGGGAAGGAGAGTATCAGACTCTCCATCCTGCGGGATATTTGTTTTTGAGTGTCGCACCGACCAGCTTGCCGAATCCGATGGGATAGCCGTCCGCGCAGAGAAGATGCCAGCCTTTGGTGTGAACTGCTTCTTCTGGTTCGATATTCAGTGTTTCGCCCTTGAGATAACGGGTCAGGCGCTCGTCCGATACCGGAAGGGAGATGACTGCCTCAGCGTCACCCTTATGCAGAGCCAGTGCAAAAGGTTCTGACGGCTCGAAACGGTTTTTCTTGAGGTCGCCCAGGTAAAGGCCGTTTCGAAGGAAGGCCAGTCCGCGGAAATCTCCGGTGAGAGGCGGGAGATAGTAGACTTTATCTTTACGTGTTTCCACACGGTTCCAGTCGAATGGTTTTCCGCCGAGGGTTTTGAGCCCGATCTCTTTAAGGAAAAGTTCCAGCCATTTGCGTGTGTCGGCATTCGGTTTTGCAGAGGACATGGTACCGATCAGATCCGTTTTGCCTTCTTTGCGGAACAATGCCATGAAATGTCCCTCGCCCTGCATGGTGTGCGGGAAGAGATGGACGCAGCGCGTAAGGCGCGGATCACCGTTGCCCCATTCTGGAACGCCCGGCGTGAAACCTTCATAAGAAGGAAGTTCGATCAGTTCCATATCCGGACGGTTTTCGAGAAGCCAGGAAACAACGCCCTCATCCTCATCTGGCGCAAAGGTACAGGTAGAATAAAGAAACTGTCCGCCCGGACGGAGCATGTCAGCTGCCTGAAGAATCAGTTCTCTCTGGATCGCGGCAAGTTCCTGTGATTTCTCAGGAGTCCAGTCTCTGGCAAGTGCTTCTTCTTTACGGAACATTCCTTCGCCGGAACATGGCGCATCCAGCAGGATCTTGTGGAAAAATTCCGGGAAGCGGTCTCTGAGACGTGCCGGAGTCTCATTGGCAACAAATGCATTTGTGAAGCCAAAAAGCTCCACATTTCGAAGAAGGGCACGGGTACGGGAAGCGCTGATGTCATTTGCGACCAGCAGTCCCTCTCCGTTCAGACGCGCCCCCAGTTCTGTCGTTTTGCCGCCCGGTGCAGCGCAGAGATCCAGTACATTCTCGCCGGGAGTGACAGGGAGACAGGAAGCCGGTGTCATCGCGCTTGGCTCCTGGAGATAATAGAGCCCCGCCTGATAAAACGGGCAGTAGGAAGGACGGACATCTTCCGGATAAAAATAACCGTTCGGGATCCACGGGATCGGTGTCACCGGGAACGGAACAAGTTTTTCAAATTCTTCGCAGCTGATCTTGGCGGTGTTGACACGAAGTCCGTAAGTTCTGGGTACTTTGTAGCTTTTTATAAAAGAATCATATTCTTCTCCGAGCATTTCCTTCATGCGGGCGAGAAAGGCCGGATGAAGAAGTTCTGTGATATTCTGTTCTGACATGAAAATCTCCTGTTCTGTGTAAGTTATAAAACATGGTTTATTGTGAAAGTTGTTACTGTTCGCAGGTAGTATCCCGCGAGGCGTTTTGCCATGAATAATGGCAAAATCCCGAGACATACGGGGCAAAATCCCATCACCGAAGGTGATTTGGAATGGATTTTGACCAAGTTGCTGTGAACGGAGTGAACAGTAACAATTACTCCGCTGTGCCGGGGAATGTGCACCAATCTTGTGACGAATCAGACTTTAGGCTGATAG
>OLOX01003146.1_pt1 | contig 12857 bp, 8 predicted proteins | sample 1672091 | NCBI WGS metagenome assembly OLOX01 (sample SAMEA3136644, study PRJEB25190) | human gut metagenome | reverse complement strand
AAATGTGACTTCTTTTTGAATTTGATGAAAAAGTCCTTGACTTTTCGTCTCTGGCGGTGCGGAGAAGACTATCACCACCCGCGCAATCGTGGGCCGCAGCTTTGACGATGTGCAGGCACAGCTGACGGAAGCTGCCAAAACGCTGACCTGGGAGATGATCCGCGGCGAGAACACCAACGAAGCGGAGACGGACACCACCGGCGCCTGGGATCGCCACGCCGTGGTTGGCGGCATTACCTCCAATTTGACGCTGCCTTACAGCATCTCCGGCCGCTACGATATGCAGGTCCAGTGGGCTGTTGTGGATGTCGCGGAAGACTCCAACTGCCTGTATATCAGCAGCGATAAAGACAGCGCCTCCGGCGTGGGCAACATTGTCCGCCCCGTGCGGCCTGCCGAGGGTGAGCTGCCCGAGGATGCCGGCAAGGAAACTTTGATCGCCCGCGTGACCTATACCGACTTTGACGACGATCCGTATATAAAGGAGCATATCACGGGGCAGAACGGTGTGGAGGTCTATGCCGACGTGTTCTTTGACATCACGGTAGCGCCCTTTGACATCGACGCCACCAACGAGATGCAGACGGCCCTGACGGACAACTATCAGTCTCTGCTGGTGGACTTCGTGGACAAAACGACGAAGCCCGATCTCAGAAAAGTCGATGCCGATTTGCAGATGCCCCGGCCCTATCTGCTGCAGCAGGAGGGCATCATGACCGACAGCTATAACCAGAAGGTAACGATGGTGAGCCTCACCCCGGACGTGCTGGGCTTCAACGGCTATCACGCCATGGTCTACCGCCCACTGCCCGGTGAGGAAGCGGCAGAGGCCAGATACGTGGTCACTATCACCACCCGCAGCTCCGGCCAGCTGCTGGCGCGGCAGGAGTTCAGCTTCACCATTCAGCCTTTTACCAAGCAGGAGTTGGATGACGCTGCCGCCTTTATGAGGAAGGCGCTGACCGGGGATGTCTACTGGGACGGTATCAAGAACAAGAATACGGATAAGACCAAGGTCACCTCCGACCTGTACCCCTTCGCTGAGATCTGCAAAAACGAGGGCGGCACGCTGGAATACGTCCGCGGCACGGTGAATATGACCTTCGACGGCATCGAGGCCGACGATATCCCCGGCTGGCTCGATACGGAGAAGTACCGCTGCTTCCGATCCTCCCGACCCTCCGTCATCGAGAATGAGCTCCTGCGTGTGCACCGGCCGGAGTACAATACGACAGTTACGCTGGACAGCGTCCTGACCTACACCAAGTACGCCCAGTACTGGGAGAAATTCGGCCTGAACGGCACTGAGGAGACAAAGGAGAAGTACAAGCTCTTCGAGCAGTTCTACAAGCAGCCGGTCAGCGTTGATCTGAGGGTCACGGGCCTGACGGAAAAAGATGATCCCAACGAGAACGCGATGATCACCGTCACCGTCCAGGTGGAAAGCTATAACGAAAACAAGCACAGCTTTACCGGGACCAACTACACCTTTACCGGGAAGGCCAGCAATGACTGGACGGCCTGGGATGCCGTCAAGGCCTGCCTGGACAATGCCAAGTACGAATATACCGGCAGCGGTGCGTATCTCAAGAGCATTACGGACACAAAGGGCATCACGCTGGGCGAGAAGGATGACGGCAAGTCCTCCGGCTGGATGTTCGGCGTCACGCCGGCCCAGGGTGAGGAGACGCTGCCCAACACCACGCTGGACGCGACCTTTATCCATGACGGCGACACTGTCCGCCTGTTCTTCACGAACAAGTATATCCCCGTGGACCCCGATGAGCCTGTGGATCCCGGCACGGAGATCCCCAACTTTGACAAGGTGTACGCCGACACCAAGAAGTACATCCAGAACAACGTGCCCGCACCCGTTGTGGCCAGTGACCGCGGCGAGTGGGCGGTGCTGGGCCTGGCCCGCGCCGGCGTGGAGCTGTCCGATGCATACATCCAGGCCTACTACGGCAAGGTCGTGGCCTATGTGCAGAAGAATATGGGCGCGGACGGCGTTCTTCTCGATCCCGAGAGCCATAACCCCACCGTCACCGACAACGAGCGTATCATTCTGGCCCTTACCGCCATCGGCAAGGACCCCGCCAACGTGGGCGGCAAAAACCTGCTGGCGGCGCTGCAGAACAAGGATATCATGCAGGTCACCAATACCAGTGACACGGATATCAACGGCCTGGTATTCGGCCTGCTGGCCCTCAACAGCGGCAACTATACCCAGGACAGCTACTGGCTGGTACAGGCCATCCTGACCCAGCAGAATGAGGATGGCAGCTGGAGCTCCAGCGCCGACACAAAACCCGTTGGCGACGTGGACATGACCGCCATGGCGCTGCAGGCGCTGGCACCCTACTACAACGAGGGCGGCGATACCACGGTGAACGCCGCCGTCGATAAAGCGCTGCAATGGCTGTCCGCTAAGTACAAGAACACGGGCTATACCAGCGCGGAGAGCTGCGCTCAGGTGGTGGTGGCCCTGTCCGCTCTGCAGCTGAACGCCAACAGCGACAGCAGCTTTGTCAAGACCGTAGATGGTGCGCCCACCAGCGTGCTGGGCGATCTGCTGCGGTATTACCTCGGCGAGGGTCAGGGCTTTAAGCATGCGGCCTCGGGCATGACGGCTGACCAGAAGGCCACCGAGCAGGCCCTCTATGCCATGGCAGCCTACGAGCGCTATTGCCGAAGGACCAAAGCCCTCTACGATATGACCGACGCCGTCTGCGCCCACAGCTTCGGCGATTGGCAGGTAGTCTCCCCGGCCACCTGCACGGCGGACGGCTCCCGCCAGCGCGTCTGCACGCGCTGCGCCGCGGTGGAGGTCCAGATGCTTCCTGCCACGGGCCACAAGTTCGGTGAGTGGACGACCACCAAGGAACCCACCTGCACCGAGACCGGCACGGAGAAGCGCATCTGCACCGTCTGCTCCAAGGAGGAGACCCGCGTCATCGCTGCGTTGGGCCACACCCCCGGCACGGAGATGCTCGCAGACAAAGATGACCACTGGAACGTCTGCAAGGTTTGCCATGCGGTGGTCAACAAGACCGGGCACACCTATGTGAACGGCATCCAGTGCGTCTGCGGTGCGGTGAAGTCCGAGGATGGTACGATGAAGCGCATCGAGGTATCTGACACTATTACAGTGCCCGATACCCTGCGGAATAACGAGAAGCTGAACAGCGAGGAAAAGATCAAAGCCGAGCTGCAGCTGCAGATATCCAGGAAGGACAGCAAGAACACAGCGGAGAACACCGCGGTGTTTGATGTGCGGCTGATGATCATCACCACCGTGGACGGTGAGCAGGTGGAGACTCCCGCTACCAAGGCGGACTTGGTAAACGGCAGGATCACCGTGCTGCTGCCCTATCCTGAGGCTATTGCGGCCAATTACAGCAAGTACAGCTTTACCGTGGCACACCTTGTGACTATGGCGGACTGCGGCCTGGATGTGGGCACCGTGGAATTCCCCGCTGTTACCAAAACCGCCAGCGGCCTGCTGGTGACGCTGACCGGCCTGTCTCCTGTGGCCATCAGCTGGACGGAGTCCACCAACCACTATTACTACAACCCCACCGCGACGCCGGACAAGACCGACTCTGCCAATACGGCGGACGACAGTCAGATGGTGCTGTGGCTGGGCAGCGCGGTCCTGGCGGCGGCAGCCGTTGTGGTGCTGACCCGGAAGAAGCGCGTTTCCAAGTAACAACAGAACAGCCGACGCAGGGGCGCGAAAGCGCCTCTGCGTATGGCGCTTTTATGAGGAATGAGAGATATGAAGAAAAACCACCGATTTTGGCTGTTGGCGCTGGCGCTGTCCCTGCTGCTGACCTGCGCCGCCTGCGGAAAAAAGACCGTATCGTACGCCCCCGGCAACATTCCCACGGCAACGCAGGAGCAGACCACGGACACCAGGAAGGACGACACAGCTGAAACGGGCACCACCAAGGCTGACGGCAAGCAGGACGCGGCAAAGACTAAGGATAAGACCGCGGACGATAAGAAGTCTGACGAGCAGAAGCCGGCTGGTGAAGCCAAAAAGACCGAGGAGGACGCAAAAAAGCAGGAGGAAGCCAAGCGCCTGGAGGAGCAGAAGCGGCTGGAAGAAGAGAAGAAACAGCAGGAACAGAAGCAGCCTTCTGCGCCGGACCCGGACCCTGCGCCTGCACCTGACCCGGCGCCGGCGGCGTCCGTATCGCTGTACATTTCCTGTGCCACGGTGCTTGATAATATGGACAAGTGCTCCGACGGCGTGAAGGATATCATTCCCGCCGACGGCGTGATCCTGTCCGCCACGGTGACCATCACCGAGGGTGAGTCTGTCATGTCCGTACTGAAGCGGGCCTGCGGTGACGCGGGTATCCCGGTGAGCTCCAGCGGCAACTATGTCAGGGGCATCAACGGCCTGTTCGAAAAAAATGTGGGCAGGAGCTCCGGCTGGATGTACTGCGTGGGGGGAACCTTCCCCAACTATGGCGCGGACAGCTATACGCTCTCCGGCGGCGAGAGTATTCAGTGGCTCTACACCTGTAATATGGGTGCAGACGTGGGCAATACCTACATGGGCTGACAAAAGGGCGGCTTTTGCCGCCCTTTTTCCGCACGCAGGATTGACGTATCCCCTGGCGGCAGGGTATAATCAAAAGGTTAAGACATCATGTATGCAGGAGGTGATCCCATGGACGATACGCTGCGCACTTGCCATCCGGCGGTGAGCTTTGCCTATTTCGCCCTGGTCATCGCCTGCGCGATGCTGCTGATGCACCCGGTGTGCCTGGTTCTGTCGACGCTGGGCGGCGGGTGGTATGTTGCCCGTCTGCTGGGCGGCAAGGGCCTGCGCCGCCACCTGCTGTGGCTGCTGCCCATGGCCCTCCTGGCGGCGGCCCTGAACCCGGCCTTTGTCCACCAGGGCGTCACCATTCTGGCTTATCTGCCCTCCGGCAATCCCCTGACGCTGGAGAGCCTGCTCTACGGTCTGGCTGCCGGCGCCATGCTCAGCGCCGTGGCGCTGTGGTTCGTCTGCGTCACCGATGTCATCACCTCGGACAAGGTGGTGTACCTCTTTGGCCGCGTCATCCCGGCGCTGTCCCTGCTGCTGAGCATGATCCTCCGCTTTGTGCCCCGCTTTGTCCGCCGGCTCCGCGCCGTGGCGCAGGCCCAGCGGCATCTGGGCCGTGATACCCAGACCGGCGCCCCGGTCCGGCGCGTCAGAAGCGCCCTTCGTGTGTTCTCCATCGTTGTCACCTGGAGTCTGGAAAGCGGCCTCATCACCGCCGATAGTATGCGCTGCAGGGGCTATGGCCTGCCGGGGAGGACATCCTTCTCCCTCTACCGCTTTGACCGGCGTGACGGTGCCGTCGCCCTCTGGCTGGCCTTCTGCGGCCTGTATCTGCTGGGCGGCGGTCTGGCCGGCGGCTTGCGCTTTCAGTATTACCCCATGCTGCTCAGCGGCCCCGTCACACCGCTGACGGTCAGCTTTTTCGCCGTTTACGGCCTGCTCTGCTTTACGCCGGTGCTGCTGGACGCCCTGTCCCGGCGCCGCTATCTCGTCCGGAAAGGAGGGACGCCCCGTGCCTGAACTGCTGCGTTTGGAGCATTTTGGCTTCACCTACCCCCAGCAGCCCTGCCCCGCGCTGGCGGAGGTGTCCCTCACGGTCCGTCAGGGCGAGTTCTGGGTTCTCTGCGGCGCCTCCGGCTGCGGCAAGACCACGCTTCTCCGCCAGCTGAAGCCCGCCCTGCGCCCCCACGGTGCGGCCGAGGGCCGTATCCTCTTCGACGGTCAGCCGCTGGATGACCTGCCGCCCCATCGGCAGGCCGCTGATATCGGCTTCGTCCTCCAGTCTCCGGAGGAGCAGACCGTCACCGACAAGGTCTGGCATGAGCTGGCCTTCGGACTGGAGAGCCTTGGCTGCGACACGCCTTCCATCCGTCGCCGCGTGGCGGAGATGGCCTCCTTCTTCGGCATCCAGGACTGGTTCCATAGGAAAGTGGACGAGCTCTCCGGCGGCCAGAAGCAGTTGCTGGCCCTGGCCTCGGTCATGGTGCTCCAGCCCCGTCTGCTGATACTGGACGAGCCCACCAGTCAGCTGGATCCCATTGCCGCCGCCGACTTTTTGCAGACTGTGGGCCGCCTGAACCGCGAGCTGGGCATCACCGTCCTCCTGACGGAGCACCGTCTCGAGGAGGCGTTGCCCCTGGCTACCCACGCCGCCGTGCTGGACGGCGGCCATCTCCTCTGTGCCGGCGCGCCGGAGGCGGTGTGCCGTTCCCTGCGGGGCCGCGGCCACGATATGTTCCTGGCCATGCCCGCCGCCGTCCGTATCTGGGCCGGGGTGGACAGCGACGCGCCCTGCCCCATCACCGTCCGCGAGGGCCGCGATTTCCTGTCCGGCTGGTGCGATGAACACCCCCTGTGCCCGCTGCCGCCGGAGCCGGTGTATCCCGCCGGGGATACCGCCCTTGCCGGCGCGGGTCTCTGGTTCCGCTATGAGTCGGACCAGCCGGACGTGGTCCGCGGTCTGGACCTTCAGGCCCGCCGGGGTGAGCTGCTGGCCCTGCTGGGCGGTAACGGCGCGGGCAAGTCCACCACCCTGGGCCTGCTGTCCGGCGCGCTGACGCCCCAGCGGGGCACCGTGACCCATACGGGCCGCATCGGCGTTCTGCCCCAGGACCCGCAGGCCCTGTTCGTGAAAAACACGGTCCGTCAGGACCTGTACGAGTCCTTTGACGGCACGGACCTCCCCAAAGACCAACGTGACCGCCGGGTAGAACAGGTGACGGCCCTTTGCCGCCTGACCGAGCTGCTGGACCGTCATCCCTATGACCTCTCCGGCGGCGAGCAGCAGCGGGCCGCCCTGGGTAAGGTGCTGCTGCACCAGCCGGATATCCTGCTGCTGGACGAGCCTACCAAGGGCCTGGACGCCGCCTTCAAGCAGTCCTTTGCCGCTATTCTTTCCACGCTGACCGCCGCCGGCACGACAGTGGTGATGGTCAGCCACGACGTGGCCTTCTGCGCCCGGTATGCCCACCGCTGCGCCCTGTTTTTCGACGGCAGCATCGTCGCGGAGGGCACACCCCGTGACTTCTTCTCCGGCAACAGCTTCTATACCACTTCCGCTAACCGTATGGCCCGGGACTTCTGCCCCTGTGCTGTCACGCCGGAGGACGTGATCGCGGTCATCGGCGGGACCGTCCCGCCCCAGCCGGAGGTGCCTGCCGCCTGGCAGCCCCTGCCTCCGGTGGCGGAGGAGTCCACCGCCTGGAAGCCGAAAAAGCTCCCCTGGTGGCGCAGGACCATCGCCGCCGTATGCGGTGCGGGTGCGCTGGCGATCTTCTGGCTGGCGGCCAAGCACACCGACCTCACCACCCTGGTGGGCGGCGGCACGCTCTCCCAGGCCGGCTGGCAGGCCCTGGGCCTTTACGGCCTGTTCATCGCCCTGCTTTTCGGCTGCATCGCCGCCATCGGCCGGCGCTCCAAGCCCCTGACGCTGCTCCAGACCCCGGTGCAGAAGCGAAGGCTCTCCCACCGTACCCGTCTGGCGGCGGCACTGATCCTGCTGTGTATCCCCGCCACGCTGTATCTGGGCTTTTTCTACCTGGGCAACACTGCCTACTACCCCATCGCCTTCGCCGTGCTGCTGGAATGCATGGTGCCCTTCTTCCTGGTGTTCGAGGGACGGAAGCCACAGGCCCGTGAGCTGGTGCTGGTGGCCTCCCTCTGCGCCCTGGGCGTGGCGGGCCGCGCCGCCTTCTTCATGCTGCCTCAGTTCAAGCCCGTCCTGGCTCTGACCATCATCTCCGGCGTGGCCCTGGGCGGCGAGACCGGCTTCCTGGTGGGCGCCATGACCATGCTGGCCAGCAACGTTCTGTTCTCCCAGGGCCCCTGGACGCCTTTCCAGATGTTCGCCATGGGCATCATCGGCTTCCTGGCGGGCGTATTGTTCCGCCGGGGCTGGCTGCGCCGCAGCCGCGCCGCCCTGTGCGCCTTCGGGGCCATCTCCGCCGTGCTCATCTACGGCGGCATTATGAACCCCGTCTCCGCCCTGCTCTATGCCCGCACGCTGGAGTGGAAGGTCATCGCCGCCTACTATGTCACCGGCTTTCCCATGGACTGCGTCCACGCCGCAGCCACAGTTTTCTTCCTGCTGGTGCTGGCGGAGCCCATGCTGGAGAAGCTGGACCGCATCAAGATCAAATACGGCCTAGTGGAATAAGCAGACGCGCCCACCCCGACGGGGTGGGCGCGTCCGCGCGGTGCAACTTCAGGTTTCCCACCTTTTTTTCGCCGCAACCGAAAGGTGATAGACATTCCGCCGCTTCTCCTGTATAATGGCGGTGAGAACACAGAAGGGAGGACCGCCTATGGCTTCTATCCGCTGCAAGGCCTGCGGCAAGACCTATGATTCCCGTGAGGGCTTCTGCCCCAAGTGCGGCGCCTATAACCGCCCGCCCCGCCGGGAGTGGGTGGACGCCGGCGGCGACGTCCACTACGCCGAACAGGAGAAGGTCTGCTACGAGCAGAAGGAGTGCCACGAAGAGAAGGTTTGCTATGAAAACCAGACCCGCCGCCCCCGGTCCCATATCCAGTGGCACGTACCGAAGAAGAATGCCGCTTCCGGCGTGATAGGCGCTGTGATCGTGGTAAGCGTCCTGATCGGGCTTATCAACACGCTGCGCGGCGTGTCCGGTGACATCTTTGACCGCAATGAGCCGATGCCCGACTACGACTGGAGCTCTCCGGAGTACGTCGGTGAGGCGGTAGCGTCGGCGCGGGAGTACGCGGAGATGGGCGCATGCTTCACCTTGGAGGGCGGTGCCTTCGTGGTGGCCTATACCGAGCTGGACCACGAGAACCTGTCCCTGCTGGCCTATGTGGTGGAGGAGGGGGACTACCAGACCTTCCCCGACCTTATCTGGGTGGACGATGACGGCTTTGAAAACTGGTGCTATCCCGAGGATGTTGTCGTTTCAGACACCGATGACAATGTGTTCATATGCACGTATGACCTGTCGCCGATGGAGGAGCTTACGGAGGAGACTTACCTGATCTTCTCCGGCATGGATAAAGAGGTCGTCGTTCCCGTTGACCTTGCACAATGGTGATACAAAAGCCTCCCCTGTGGGGGAGGCTATTTGCTCTATATAGACAGGCCCTCCGGCGAAGCCGGGGGGCCTGTTTCTCAGAACTTATCCTTATTGAATATCCGCAGGATCTCGTCGAAGGACTTGTCCATCTCGTCCTGACCCTGCTCGCCCTTCACCTCGTCCAGGGGCTGGGGTTCGCCGTTGGCGGCGGCCTGCGCCGGCTGGGTCGCGGCGGCGGCGTTGGCCGCCTGCTGCGCCTCGTCAAAGCCCGTGGCGATGACGGTCACGCGGATCTCATCGTCCAGCGTCTCGTCGAAGGCGGCGCCGAAGATAGTCAGTGCGTCGGGATGCACCGCCTGCTGCACCAGTGTGGCGGCCTGCTCCACCTCCTCCAGACCGATGTCCATGGAGCCGGTGACGTTGATCAGCACGCCCCGTGCACCGTTGATAGAGGTCTCCAGCAGGGGGGAGGAAATGGCCATCTTGGCGGCCTCCTCGGCCTTGCCCTTGCCGGCTGCGCGGCCCACGCCCATGTGGGCCAGACCCGCGTCCTTCATAATGGCGGTCACGTCCGCGAAGTCCAGGTTGATGAACCCGGTGTCGCGGATCAGGTCGGAGATGGACTGCACCGCCTGGCGCAGCACGTCGTCCGCGATCTCAAAGGCGTTGGCAAAAGTGATCTTCTGGTCGGTGGCGTATTTCAGACGCTCGTTGGGAATGATGACCAGCGAGTCCACCTTGCTCCGCAGCTCCTCAATGCCCTGCTCCGCCTGGGTCATGCGGCGGCGTCCCTCGAAGCCGAAGGGCTTTGTCACCACGCCCACGGTCAGAATGCCCGCCTCCCGGGCGATCTCAGCCACCACGGGTGCCGCGCCGGTGCCGGTGCCGCCGCCCATGCCGGCGGTGATGAACACCATGTCGGTGTTTTCCAGCGCCTTGGCCATCTGGTTGCGGCTCTCCTCCGCGGCCTTGCGGCCCACATCCGGGTTGGAACCCGCACCCTTACCGCCGGTCAGCTTCTCGCCGATCTGAATTTTATAGGTAGCGCTGGAGGCATTCAGCGCCTGCTTGTCTGTGTTGACTGCGACAAAATCAACGCCCTGCGCGCCACTGCGTACCATGCGGTTGACCACGTTGTTTCCGCCGCCGCCTACGCCCACGACCTTGATGCTGACAACGTTCTCCGGGCCGGTTTCCAATCCAAAAGCCATGTCTGCTCCTCCTGCCATAATTTGTATGAAAATGACGGATTATCTCCTGGTAAATGCTATATCTTGTATTGTATTACGAATTGGCGCAAGCGTCAAGTGTAAGCACTTAATTTACCGAAAAAGTTTTGTGCCGGGAGCATGAAGTACCTACGCAGCGTCCCCGATGCGGTGCGGTACGCGCGGTATCACTCCGGAATGAACCGTGCCTTCCCCTCCTGCATCATATTGATAACGCCCTTTTCGTTGACCTCCAGCTTCTCCACCACGGCCATCAGATAGTCCAGCTTGTAGCCGTAGTCGGCCTCCCGGGGCAGCTGCACGTCGAACCGTTCCAGATACCGCAGCGTCAGCTGTGCCGGGTCGCTCATATCCAGCAGCGATACGTCCGCCGTCATGCCGCGCTGGTCCAGCGCCTGCATGAGCGTCAGCAGCTGCTCCAGCGCCAGCTCCTGTCCCTCCGCCGCCTTTGCCGGCTGACCCACTGCCGGGTCTGTCAGCGTCAGGCCCTTTACCTGCATCCGCTGCTTCGCGGCAGCGGGCGTTACCTCGTCCACGATGTTCCCCGTGTCGCACAGCAGGTACGCTTTCCCGTCCTGCACGATGGCCGCCGGGTCCGCGCACTCCGTCACGATGATGGAAAGCCCGTCCGGCAGCGACCGCCGGAACTGCACCGTCTCGATATACGGCAGCGCCCTGCGTATGCGCTCCGCCGCGCTGTACTTGTTCATCAGGAACATATTGTCCCCCTCGCTGACGCCCGCTGCGTCGATGATCTCCTGGCGGGTATAGCGGTCATTGCCGCTGACCTCGATGCTGCGTATACGGAAAAACAGCGTTAGAGCCAGAGAGATGGCGGTGCAGATCAGCACAAAAGCCAGCAGCTTGTAGAGGAAGCTCAGGCTTCCTCTACGCCGCTTATGGTTGTACCGTCTGCGCCTTGCCATCGTCCGTGCTCCTCCGCTGTTTCTGCTGTCTCGTCTATTGCTCTGTGATCCGGGCGCCCAGCGCCCGCAGGTCCCCGGCCAGGTCCGCGTAGCCCCGCTGGATGTGGCCGATGCCCTGCACCGTGGTCACGCCCTCGGCGGCCAGCCCGGCTACCGCTAGCGCTGCGCCGCCCCGCAGGTCAGTGGCCACTACCTCCGTGCCGTGCAGCCGTTCCGTGCCGCATACCACTGCCACCCGCCCCTCGGTCCGGATGTCCGCGCCCATGCGCGCCAGCTCCGGCACGTGCCGGTACCGGCTCTGAAAGATATTCTCCACAAACACCGTGGTGCCCTGTGCCCGCAGCAGCGCCGCCATCAGTATGGCCTGGCAGTCGGTGGGGAACCCCGGATACGGCGCCGTCCGCACCGGCGGTACGGCCCGCAGCGGCCCTGTCCGCACCAACTGTATGTACCCCTCGCCGCAGCGGACGCCGCAGCCCGCCTGGTCCAATACCGTGGTCACCGCCGCCAGGTGCCGGTGCTCCGTGTTCCGCAGCGTGACCTCTCCGCCGGCGGCTGCCGCCGCGCACAGATAGGTGGCCGCCACGATCCGATCCGGTATCACCCGGTGCACGCACCCGTGCAGCGGGCGCTTCGGCGACACCGTGATGACCGAGCCGCCGGCACCCCGCACCTCCGCGCCCATGGCGCACAAAAAGTCCTGCAGATCCGCGATCTCCGGTTCCCGTGCCGCATTGCAGATCACCGTCTCGCCCTCCGCGCCGCAGGCCGCCAGCATGGCGTTCTCCGTGGCGCCCACGCTGGGCGTGGCCAGCACGATCTGGCAGCCGGTCAGCTTCCACGCCCGGCACCGCAGGGTCCCGCCTGCGTCGTCGATATCCGCCCCCAGCGCCCGCAGGGCCGCCAGGTGCAGGTCGATGGGCCGCGGCCCCAGCTCGCACCCGCCGGGATAGCTCAACTCCGCCCAGCCGCACCGCGCCAGTATCGCCCCCAGAAAGATCACGGACGACCGCATCCGCCGCATCAGCGTCTGGGGTATGTCGCACCGCGTCAGCGTGGTGCTGTCCACCAGCAGATCGTCTCCGTCCCACTGCACGGCGCAGCCTAAGTACCGCAGGATATCTGCCGCCGAGTCCACATCGCTCAGGTGCGGACAGCCCTCAATGCGGCATACGTCTCCGCTGAGCAGCGTGGCGGCCAGAATGGGCAGTACGCTGTTTTTCGCGCCCTGCACCGCTACCTCGCCCCGCAGCGGCGTGCCGCCCTCTATGGTGATATACCTCATGTGCCCTCCCTTTCCCGTCCATCCAACAGCTACGCCATTGTATGAACGGACAGGGGAGAGGGGTGACTCCCTTACTTCCGCACCAGCGCCATGACCGTGTCATAGATGCGCGCCGTGGCGTCGGGGATACCCAGCTCCTTCATGGCCCGGGCCATGGAAATGCGCTTTTCGCTATCGGAGAGAATGGCCTCCACGGCCTTGTACAGCCCGTCGCCGGTGCTCTCCGACTCCGTGATGACCACCGCGCCGCCGTGCTTTTCCAGCAGCCGCGCGTTCTTCTCCTGGTGGTTGTTGGTGACGTAGGGTGACGGCACCATCACCGTGGGCTTG
>OLOX01003143.1_pt1 | contig 12862 bp, 8 predicted proteins | sample 1672091 | NCBI WGS metagenome assembly OLOX01 (sample SAMEA3136644, study PRJEB25190) | human gut metagenome | reverse complement strand
TTGCGACAGCTTGTTTATTCTATCAAAATGTTTTTCATTTGTCAAGAACTTTTTTCATAACTTTTTTAACTTATTTTCAAAGCAATATCTATAAAGTCATGTCTGTAAAATGTAACTCACAAGCTCTACAACTCAATGTGTCCCGCGAGTCAGCTTTGATATAATATCATCCTGGCACACATATGTCAACGGATTTTCTGCAATTAATTAAAGTAGTAAAACTATCTTAAAAAACACAAATTTTCTAAATTGTCTGTTTATTATATACAATTCTCACAATTACTATCTGACAGCCTCTATCGCTTCCTTGATATTTGCCACACCGACAATCTCAATTCCATTAATATGCGACACTCCTGCAAGACACACTTTGGGAACAATACACTTTTTAAAGCCAAGCTTCTTTGCCTCAGCCACACGCTGCTCGGACATGGTAACTCCGCGTACCTCTCCGCTTAAGCCCACCTCTCCAAAGCATATGGTATCCTCACGCACTATAATATCCTTTTTGCTTGATGCGATTGCAAGCACTATCCCAAGGTCTATCGCCGGTTCGTTCATCCTTATACCGCCTGCTATATTCACATAAGCGTCACAGTCTGACAGTGACAGGTTGGCTCTTTTTTCAAGGACCGCCATGAGTAGATTTACTTTATTATAATCTGTACCATTTGCTGTACGCCTTGGATTATTAAAAAAACTGTGACATACAAGAGCCTGTATCTCGAGAAGTATCGGGCGGCTTCCCTCTATGGAACATGTGACAATTGATCCTGATGCTCCCTCGGGCTTACCGCTAAGCATATACTCCGACGGATTTTCCACCTCAACAAGTCCCTCCGCCTTCATTTCAAATACGCCTATCTCATTGGTCGAACCAAATCTGTTCTTAACGCCTCTAAGTATCCTGTACGACTCATACCTGTCACCCTCAAAATAAAGTACAGTATCAACCATATGCTCCAACGTCCTCGGTCCCGCAACCGCACCATCCTTTGTCACATGTCCTACTATAAAAACAGAAATACCCAGAGTCTTTGCAAGCTGCATAAGCACTCCGGTTGTCTCCCTGACCTGTGAGACACTGCCCGGTGCCGACGCTATCTCCTCATTATACATAGTCTGGATGGAATCTATTACAACAACCTCCGGTTTTTTTCGTTGAATCACGTCCTTTGCTATATCAAGACTTGTCTCACATAAAAGCTCCAGTGAATCCGTAAAATCACCAAGTCTGTCGGCACGCATCTTTATCTGATGCAGGGATTCCTCACCTGACACATAAAGTAATGGCACCTTTTTTTGTGAAAGTTCCCTGCATACCTGAAGTAGAAGCGTGGATTTTCCTATACCCGGATCTCCTCCCACAAGCACAAGTGAACCCCTCACAATTCCTCCACCAAGCACTCTGTCAAACTCGGCTATACCTGTCACTATACGCTCCTCTTTCTCGCTTTTTACTGCCGAAAGAGGCAGAACCTGTGCCGCCTTTGATTCTTTTTTTACTTTTCCCGACGAGCTTATCGACTTTTTATCTACGGTTTCCTCTACAAATGTATTCCATTCCTTACAGGCCGGGCACTGTCCCATCCATTTTGCCGATTCATAACCACATTCCTGGCAGAAAAATACAGAGGTCTTTCCTTTTGCCATATTGTTCTCCTTTATAAAATACAAAAAGCCCGGCTTTCACCGGGCTAAAAATATGCTCTATTTTCTTGATACTTTGATATCGACTGAATCAACACCCTCAAGCTCTACGCTTAAGCTGAGCTTGCCGCCGAGATTTGTCTTCATAGTACCTGCAACAGCTCCAGCTATGTCAATTTCGTACTCCGTCTCCTCTTCAAGACCAAGAGTAATCTGAGCATCCTCAGGTCCCTCCACAGTAAATGTCACTGTATCAGCAGTCTCCTCGAAATCCATAACCGCTGTTCCCGGAACAGACTCGTATACAAAGAGTCCGTTTCTTTCGAGCTTTGTAATCTCCTTAAAGGTCTTTACCTTGTAGATATCTCCATCCTTCTCAAAATTGTCAAGCTTTGCCTTTGCAGCCAATGTATAATCTCCGAAGCTGAGCTTTCCGTTTTCCTCAGTACGGATTAATTCACTTATTACAGCCATTTTTATCCTCCCGTAGCTATATTGATATATTAATTATAAATCCAATTCTACTCAACAGTCAATGAAATTTGTTTGTTTTTCGTAGAAATTATTACCTTATTGCCGCGCTTAATTTTGCCGGTAATAATATCCTCTGACATACGGTCTTCAATCTCCTCCTGAAGTTTTCGTTTAAGAGGTCTTGCGCCATATTTTCTGTCATAGGCTTTGTCTACGATAAAGGATTTTGCACTGTCGCGCACTGTGAGCTCTATATCAAGCTGTTCTTTACAGCGTTTCTTAAGCTCCTTTACAAGAAGTGTCACTATATGTTTCATGTCATCCTTGTTGAGAGCTCTAAATACAATAGTCTCGTCGATTCGGTTCAAAAACTCAGGTTTAAATATACGGCGGACCTCCTCCATGACACTGTTCTTCATACGCTCGTGATCCTGCTTTTCATCCTCACCAGCGCCAAAGCCAAGGCGCTTTGGTTCTATAATTGAAGAAGCTCCTGCATTTGATGTCATGATGATTATTGTATTCTTGAAATCAACCGTGCGCCCCTGTGAATCAGTGATTCTACCATCATCAAGCACCTGTAAAAGTATATTGAACACATCAGGATGTGCTTTTTCTATCTCATCAAACAGTATAACAGAAAAAGGATTGCGTCTGACCTTCTCCGAGAGCTGTCCGCCCTCCTCATGGCCCACATATCCCGGTGGTGAACCAATCATCTTTGAAACACTATGCTTTTCCATGTACTCTGACATGTCAACACGTATCATGGCATCTTCTTTGCCAAAGACAGCCTCAGCAAGCGCCTTTGACACCTCCGTCTTACCTACTCCTGTCGGTCCCAAAAACAGGAATGAGCCAATCGGCTTCTTAGGATCCTTTAAACCAACACGGCCTCGTCTGACTGCCTTTGCGACAGCAGAAACAGCCTCCTCCTGTCCTATTACACGCTTGTGAAGTATCTGTTCAAGCTTTGCAAGTCGTCCTGCCTCTGACTCTGTAAGCTTATTTACAGGTATTTTGGTCCATCCCGATACTACATCCGCTATCTCATTTTCGCCGACTACAGGCTGATTTTTGGCTCCTGTGCGACGGTTCTTTCTGATAAGCTTCTGCTGTTTATTTTCAAGCACTTCCTTTTCTGACATAAGCGCACCGGCAGCTGCGAGATCTCCTTTCGACAAAGCATTTTCCAACTGGTTCTGCTTATCTGTTATCTCTTTTTTCAGAGCAAGCAGCTCGTCAGATGATGTCAGATTCTTAAGCCTTATCCTGGCTGCCGCTTCATCCATCAGGTCTATCGCCTTATCAGGTAAAAATCTGTCATTTATATATCGTGCAGAAAGGCTTACTGCCGCTTTCACACCCTCATCTGTTATGATGACACCATGATGCTTTTCATAGAGTCCCTTTAATCCTGTGAGTATCTCTATTGTCTCATCCACACCCGGCTCCTCAACCATCACCGGCTGGAAACGGCGCTCAAGCGCAGCATCCTTTTCCACGTATTTGCGGTACTCTTCTATGGTAGTGGCGCCGATTACCTGTACCTCGCCTCTGGCAAGCGCAGGCTTTAATATGTTAGATGCATCTAACGAGCCTTCTGCTCCTCCTGCACCTATTATAGTGTGAAGCTCATCAATGAAAAGCAGTACATTTTTGGCATTTGAAACCTCGCTTATCACCTTCTTGATACGCTCCTCAAACTCACCACGATACTTTGATTTGGCTACAAGCCCGGACATATCAAGAGAAACCAGTCTCTTTCCCAAAAGAATATCCGGAACATTGCCACTGACTATATCCTGCGCAAGTCCTTCTACTATAGCGGTCTTGCCCACTCCCGGCTCTCCAATCAGACATGGATTGTTTTTGCCACGGCGGCAAAGTATCTGGATAACACGCTCCATCTCCTTTTTTCTGCCTATAACAGGGTCAAGAAGCCCTGCCTCTGCCATATCTGTCAAATCTCTGGAATACTGATCTAATACAGGAGTCGCAGAATTGTATGATGTATTGTAGCTTTTCATCAGATCCCTGTATGCAGATGGATCCTCACCCATTGCACCAAGAATATCTATAAACATCTTCTGACTGTTAACACCCATGGTGTTTAAAAGTCTTGCAGCTGCACAGTCTCCCTGCAGTACTATAGCCATCAGCAAATGTTCTGTACCTATCTCATTGCACTCAAATCTATCGGCTTCCTCCGATGCACGCTCCAATACTCTCTGTGTCCTTGGTGAATAGCCATCCCTTTCCATCACTTCGATGTTATCCCCCGGTGAAATCAGGTCTTCAATCATCGAAATAAGCTTATCATATTCCACATTGCAGGCTGTTAGAACCTCAGCTGCCACACCGGTGCCCTCTTTTATAAGGCCAGCCAGTATGTGCTCTGTTCCAACATAGCTGTAATTCATTTTCTTTGATATACGTACAGCCAAATCTATTGCTTTTTTAGCCTTACTTGTATATGGTTTCAAGTCATATCCTCCAGTCATATTCACTAATTTAAGTCGATGAACTGCAAATCATCATCTTCACTGTCATCCTCATTGTCATCCTTTGCACTGCTGTCTATAGTCTCAGACGGCTTATTTTCCTCATTGACAAAGCCATCAAGTGCCATTTGAACCTGATTCTTCAAGGTATCATCATCTGCAGCATTCTCCTGATTTGAAGCCTCTTTTGAATCAAAATCAGTTTTTTCATTCTCAGCAGTTTTCTTTAAATCGGATGTAATTTCTACGGTTCTTCCGACATAGGATGCATCGGATGCTTCTGTACTTCCCATATTTTCGTCTGATTCTAAAATCTCAGCTATCTGTGACTCTTCGCCAGATTCCTCAGCCGGTTCCCGGATTTCATCTACCTGTGATTCTTCAGCCGGTTCCTGAATCTCATCTATCTGCGATTCTTCAGCCGGTTCCTGTGCATCATCATCATCATTAGCTTCTATATCATTTTCCTCTATATCGAACTCTTTTGTATCGTCTTCTTCATCATTTTCTTCATTAGCTGTGCGCTTCTTATTTTTCACAATAACCACCAGAAGAAGTAATGCCAGAATAATGATAATAAGAACCAGTATTGCAGCTAAAACAAGATATTTATTAGCAATTCCCGGGACAAGCTCACTCTTTGTTGTATCATTTTCCTCCTGTGCCACTGTAGGTGTACTGAGCTCAGTTCTCATATATGTGCCATCTACGCTATCATATGTGTACCAGCCACTCTCACCATTGTCATTCATAGCGTATACGAGGTAAAAATCCTTTGTCTGATCATCAGTTTTTTCGCCTTTGGTCTGGTAGGCTGTTGCCACACCCTTGCCCTCTATGGAGAGCGATATCTCATTATATCCCTCAGGCACATCATCCACCTTAGGCAGTAAAACCACTATAAAATGTGACTCTGAATTGATACGGACAAACTCATATGCTGTATTCTGTGCTGCATCATATACAAAAAGCCCATTGCCGCTTTCCGACTGTAAATACACAAGCGTGATATCACCAAATGTGCCATGAAGGGTATTGTATTCAAGTCCGTCAATCACTGTCTTTGAGTGCTCAAAGCCTTCAGGAACAACATCCTCCGGAATGTCATTTACCATAGTCCACTCTGTGCCATTTATATCGAACTTCTTCCAGTTATCCTGCTTATCTGCATTCTCCGGATCATCCTCGGCTCTTCTGGTAACAACTATATTGTATGTGCTTGTGCTGCCGTCCTCTGCTGTCACAACAACGCTGACCGTATTCTCTCCAACCTCAAGTGAATCATTGCCTGTGACGGATGTCACACTCGCCTTGGAATCAGCCGGATTTGCTGTAACCGCAAGGCTTGAACAGCTGTAATCTACTGTAGCTGTGTAATCCTTTGTCGCAGCAGAAAACTCAGGGGAAAGCGTACCTGCTGAGATAACCAGCGAACCAAGAGATGCGTTTGAGGATTTCTTTTCCTCTTTGTTTTCATTATCTTTATTTGCATTGCTGTCATTGCCGGTATTGCTGCCGGAATTGTCCTTGTTGCTGTTTGAATCATTGTTTGATGAAGCACTTGTTACCGTCACCTTCGTGCTGGCACCGGTAATTGTACCTCCGGCATCGTTGCCCTCTGCATCTCCTACAACTGTACAATATGCCTTTATAGTGCAGCTTCCTACGGCCTTCGCCGTAAACGAAAATGACTGCGATGTAGGATATCCTGCGGCGTCACCAATATTGGCTACACCATCCCCTCCGTTACTCAGTACTCCCTCGTCGGAGCTTGAGATAACTACAGTGCCAAAATATCCTGACGGCATAGAAACCGTCACCTTGACTGTTTTTCCAACAGCTACAGAGCTTGAGCTGACACTTAATCCAAGTCCCTGCGCATATACATGCTCGGCAGGTGTGAAAACAAGCATCACCGCCATAACAAGTGATAATATACATCCAAATAATTTCTTCATATTTTCCTCACATTTCTAATTCTGCGATATCTTTGATTTGCCCAGTATGTGTCTGTTCATGATTATCATATCAAGGGCATTTCCACCATCACCCTTTCTGTTGGCATCAGCTGCCTCCAGATAAGCACCTGTGAGTGTTCCCTTTCCTAAAATATGTCTGTTGAGCTTAATCATATCAAGGGCATTTACAGCACCGTCACCATTGATATCTCCATATACAACAATATCATATGTCTTTTTCAGGTTACCCGAAGCATCATAAACAGCCACTTTATTGCCTGTTGCAACCTTTCCGCTGTTTTCTGAGCCTGAGCTTGTCAGAAGCTTTACAGTACCTGATGCTGATACTGCTATATTCTTCACAAAATCAGCTGCACCGGTTCCAGGCTCAATGCCTGTAATATAAGTACCTATACTGTATTTACCTGATGTTATGTTTACATCTGTATTATTTTGGTTATTATTGTTCTGATTATTATTGCCACCTGCATTATTTGCAGATGACGCCTGCCTGTTTATATTGATAGTGTATGTTCTTGTATCACCGCTTTGTGACTTGCAATTTACCTTAATTGTATTATTTCCGACAGCAAGCGAATAGCTTCCTGTGCCTGAAACGCCACTGTTTCCTGAAACTGCATCTGCCGAAACAGTCACTGAGCTTATAGCATTTGAAACAACTGCTGAATAGCTTGTTGTCGCTCCATTGAAGGCCGGTGTGAGTGTTACACCGCTTATCGCAAGCGACTGCAGATAGTTATTGGTATCGCCAGCTTTATCGAAGCCCACTGATGACGATGGCATATTGTTGTATACAGGTATTTTGAATACAAAAGCCTGATTCTTGTCTGAATATCCTTTAGCCAGACTCTGTCCCTCAGTAAGAGCCGCTGTGGCATTGCCCATGTACTGATGGAAATACAGCGAGCTTGTATTTACTACATTAAACTTCTCAAAATACAGTGTATTTTGACCCTTATTTATATAATTGCTGCCCACCTTTACAGCTCCGCCGCTTATGGACTTTACTCTTGTATTCCAGCCCTGCTTCTTGGCAAAAGACAGACCATTTTTATAAATCTTATCCTTCGTGTTTCCGGTTGCATTAAAATTAAAATAATTATAATATCCTTCGTATCCGGAATATGTACCCGAAATAAGAGGACTCGTTCCCTTTTGTCCCTGCTCCTGCTTTAAACGCGATGCTATATGGTATGCACTTACTCCACTGCTCTTTGCCACATCCATGAATGTGCTTGCATAATTAATTTTCTCACCATTGTTGGAATAGGTCTTTGTTCCCTCCATAAATGTGCCTTTTACTATGGACTTGACACCTTCAAGTGCCTCATTCGGACTGTATGCCAGACTCTGAAACTGAAAAATATTGGTCTCATCAAGAAAATTCCTTGGATCCATGAGATAAGCAATATAGGCACTGCTTGCTGACACCCATCCCGGTTCGTACTCAACCCACGTATTTGTTGACCAGTTATATGCTCCGGCAGCTGTGGATTTCTTGGAATTGTCTGCTGATTTGGATACCAGATTAAGTCCGTTTACACTTTCATTTTCAATCACCGTATCCCAATTCAAACCTGTATTTACAGCCTCAAATGTCCAGCTTGGATACTTATTGTGAAGTGCTGTAAGGTTTGGAATATAGCTGTCAGTAAAGCCTGCATTCTTCATAGCCGTGACAAAATCAGTATTGTCTCCGCTATTATTGTATGTCACCTTTATGTATGTACTGATAGTCCAGCCCGTAAATGCCTTGCCGTTTAAAGTACCCTTGACATTATACCAGACCACACCGTTTACCCTGGTCTCTCCAATTATGTCAACCTGATGGTTCCAGTTGAGTGAGACAACCTTGGTAGTGCCGGATGTGCCTGCTGCATTGCGGACATACACATTGCCACCTGTAATCGTACCTGTAGCATATGCTCCCGATGCGGTTGCAATGGCAAGCTGCTCCTCATTATTCTGCTGTATGGCATCCGCATTGCCGGTGTCTGCCGAAGCATCCCCTGTCTGCGCATTGTCTGATGCAGCTGTACCTGCTGATACAAAATCAGACCTTATATAGCTGACACACTCCTCGTTATTTGCTGCCAGATTGTACTTTGCCTTGTACCACACCTTGCCGTCTGCACCTGTGGTCTGCTCAAGAATAGTAATATCCTTGCCGTTTGAAAGCTTGTGCTCCAGCTCATACTCTGTTCCCGGTCCGCTTCTCGCCGCTACCCAGTATCTCTCATCACACACAACCTTAGCCGCCTGATCCGCATAGACTGCTATGCTGCTGTATGGTGCCAGGTCACATGCAGCTAATGACAATGTTACGACAGAGGCTGCCAGAAATTTATTTATCTTTATCATCAAATCCCCTCTTTCTTATGTGCATTGTTTACATTAATCCATTATCCATTTAATTATAATAGAATATGACCTTTGTATCAATGTATTCGGCAGAAATTTATTATTTTTTTATTGATATGAGGGTCAAAAGGTATTTTGCCCCTCATTTATGATTAATCGAATTGCATGCAAGCATGCATCGATGATACCTTTTGACCCTTTAATCATAATATAAAAACTCCCTTCAACGTGCAGCTCATGCTTACGTTTCAGGGAGTTATCTGATTCATATTCTGCTTTTTCTTACTGTCTCCTGTAGCTTTTTCTAGCTGAACAGGGATTTTATCTTATCCCATAAATCCATGAAAAAGTTACCAATCTTTTCCCAGAAGCCCGGGTCATTTATCTTATCGCCAAGCTTTGATGCCCAGTCATGTGCCTGGTTAATGACTGAATCCCAGTCGATATTGGCATCCTTAAGCTTCATAAGAAGCGATGTCAGCTTTGCAATATCATCATCAGAAAGCTTCAGGTCGTAATCCTTTGCAGCCTCCTTTATCGCATCCTTTATCTGGCTCTCATCCTTGAGCCTTCCATCGGCAAGCTGCTTCTTTAGGTCTGCAATCATTGCCTCGATATCCTGCGAATCGCCGTCAATGCTCTTGTTGAGCTCTCCTGTTGTGACAAGCTCATCCATCGCTGCGTCTGTCACCTTGTCGTCAAGCTTCTTGCCTGTCATCTCCTCGTATGCCTTTAGTGTGCCTACAAGTGCTGCCGTTCCGGAAATAGGGAAAGGTCCTGCGACTATGATTTTAGCATCAGCTATGCCTGCTGTGGCAAGCGCATTCTTGTACATTCCTACCGTACAGTAATTGATATTGTGTGTGGAAACACTAAGACCCGCACCCTTTTTATCCTCTGTAATGAGTACTGAGGAAAGTGACCTTGTGCCAATCTCGCTCTTGCTGATGTATGAATCGAGGTACTTGTGCTCCTCATCATTATTTACATAGACCACATCGTATTTGTCCAGATCAGTGAGCTCGATTCCCATAAATCCAAGCACTGTCGCTCTCTGATCCGGTGTGAGGTCTGCTCCAAGACTTAAGTATGGCTTATCATTTTTGCTGATGTTCACCTTGTCGTTTGCCTCACTGCCGGCTGGCGTTGTGCTGTCTGCAGTACTGTCTGTGTTACTCTTATCAGCTGCGTCACTGCCTGATACATCAACGCTTGAAACTGTATCAGTCTGCGTAGCTGTCTCTGTTGCAAATACAGCCGGATTCATTGTAAACAGTGTCACAGCAGCAAGCATGCCGCATACAATACTCTTTGCTTTTTTCTTTATTAATCTAATCATTTTTCCTCCAATCTACTGCTCTATATCATACGAAATTGTAAAGCTGCTTCCGTCGAAGCTGACATCTGCCATGCTTCCGCATACCACAGGCATCATCGGCGACATATGACCTATATCCAGATCCATGATGATTGGCACATTAAACTCTCTAAGCAGTGATGAAAGCGCCTGTCTGTGGTCTATGCCAAACATTTCCTCTCCGAAGTGCGCCGGGCGTCCGATAAGAAAGCCCTTTACATTTGAAAACCATCCTGCATTTTTCATCTGCCACATAGCCCTTCTCATGCCCATCACATTAAGGTCACAAGCCTCAAGGAACCATATGATACCATCATCACTGTAGCGCTCATTAAATTCCCTTACATGGTCAAACGATGTGCCAAGCAGATTGATAAGACAATCCATGCAGCCACCAAGCAGCCTGCCTCTCATGGTAAGCCTGCTTTCCTTTGCCACCGCAGGAATAGAGCTGATGCACGACTTTTCAGTCAGGTTGTAGCCCACAAACGGAGCATTCTCATCCTTTATCGATTCCTTCTCCCACATAGGGTAATTGGTAAATGAAAGCTTCCTGCCACAAAGCAGATTAAATGCATCGGTAAGTGACTCATGCCACACCTCCATGCCAAAGCTGCCCACACACGGCCCGTAAATACCTGCTGTATCTGCAATAGTAGCCTCCAAAAATGTGAAATTAGTGTTGTCGGAATAGCCCATGTACCATTTCGGCTTTGACTGCTTCACGCGCTCAAAATCAATATAAGGCACTACCTCGCACATCAGCTCGCCACCACCACATGATATAAGCACATCACTGTCAACAGAAGCATAGCTCTCGTTCAGCTCTTCTGCGCACTTCTTTGGTGTATTGCTGATACCTATGCCACTGTCGCATCTGCAGTTAGGTCCCTCTATCGTCTTATAACCCATGCTGTGAAACCTTTTAATGGCATTGTCAAAGGCACTCCTGTACGGCTCTGTTGTACAGCCCATCGAAGGCGCCACAAAGCCTATTGTTCCTCTATCCTTTAGAAATTCAGGGTATCTCATGTTTCTATCATCCTATCACTATTATTTACATATCTAAGCTTCTGTCTGAAGTAAAATATGTAGGATTTTATCATTTCTGTCCAGGTCATTTTACTGTCATAATTAAATGTCGTCGTGTACTGCACATGCTGTCTGTTGCACCAGTTGTATATATCATGCAGACTTATCGAATCAACATTCTTCATATTGTTCATAAACACCTTAACCTTTGAAAGCTCATCCTCACTGTCAATGTATAGATGAAAGATAGTATTCGGACATTCAATTATTATCTGCTGTTCTCCTATATTTTTCATCAATGTATCCTCTATTGAATAATGTATCCTGTGTGATTAAAAACATTATCGTCTGTCACACCGGGATGTGAGTAATAACAAAATATCGTAACTGTTCAGTACCTTCACAGTTAAAAAATATCACATAACCATAGTACTACACCGGCATCACAAAATCCAGTCATTTTTGCCTGCCAATTCTTACTATTTTATTAAGAAAAACGGTAAATATCATACTCCCTCACAGTCAAATGCCGGGATGAAGCTGTCCTTTGCCACGTCACCCTCCTGTATAAATGCATTCGTGATTCCTATTTCGAGGGCATAGTTAACAAGTCTTTCATACTCTCTCTTTGTCACTGTGCGGTTTATCTCAGGATAATCCTCTAGTGCAATCGGCGTAAACTGGCTCATCATGCTTATATATACGTGATCATGATATGTATCATACAGGTACTTAAGTACAGCCTTTGCATCATTCACATGTCCCGGCAGTAGAAGCTGTCGCACAATAACTCCCTTTTGTATGAGTCCTGTCGCATCGTCAATCACGACATCCGGCTGCTGCCTGACCATCTCTGAAAGCGCCTGCTTTGCGACAGACGGATAATCTTTTGCCCTTGAATACCTTGCCGAAAGCGTACTGTCCATATATTTAAAATCCGGAAGATACACATCCACTATACCCTCAAGCAGTTTTAGCTCTGTCACATTTTCATATCCGCTCGTATTGTATATAATAGGAAGCTTCATGCCACGGCTTTTTGCATCGTTTACCGCCCACACTATATCAGGGATATACTGCCCCGGTGTGACCAGATTGATATTATTTGCGCCTTTGTCAGCAAGTTCTATGAAGATATCACTCAGCCTCTCTTTACTGATCACCTTTCCCTCTTTTCCGTCAGAAATCTCCCTGTTCTGGCAGAACACGCAGTGCAGGCTGCAGCCTGAGAAAAAAACTGCCCCACTTCCTCTTTTTCCTGATATGCACGGCTCCTCCCAATAATGAAGTGCTGCTCGCGCCACCTTTATTTCAGATGAAACGCCACATACACCTGTTTGTCCGGTTCTTCTGTTTATGCCACATTTTCTGGGACACAATAAGCAATTTTCGTATTTATTCATATTTTTCATTTTAACCCTTGCTAAAAATAATGTTTGATACTACAATCTATATGATTAAAGGGTCAAAAGGTATCATCGATGCATGCTTGCATGCAATTCGAT
>OLOX01003139.1_pt1 | contig 12869 bp, 12 predicted proteins | sample 1672091 | NCBI WGS metagenome assembly OLOX01 (sample SAMEA3136644, study PRJEB25190) | human gut metagenome | reverse complement strand
GAAATATATTTATAATGTGTTGGAGTGCTAATCAGTACCGCTTGTAGATTTTTGGAAGATACTAACACACTAATGATTTAATCTCCTTTAAAACATGAAAAGAGAAGCCTCCAAAGCTTCTCTTTTATAATTATCAAATAATGTACAACTAGATTCTTAATAACTACCTAATTTAGTGGTTCAATCATGAAGCTTAATTGATAGCTATCTGCTGAGCTAAGCAAGAATTCGTCATGAACTGGAGCACCCCATGTGTCGTCACCACCTACACCCATTTGAGCAGCAAGAACTTTAATCCATGTAGCATCAGATTCTTGCAACTCATATTGGTGACGAGCATTTTCAATTTGTTCAGTACTGTTACGCAAAGCACTGAATTCGAATGCTTTATTAAGTGCGGTGAATTTAAGACCATTATGGTTATCATCAGATACTGTGAATTCACGAGTACCATAGTGATTACCAGATTCTTGTGGCATTAGATATGGAGCAAATGTCTTTTCAACAGATGTTTCATATCGACCAAGATAGGCACCAGGAAGTTTATCACGGTAGCTTTCTTCTGCACCGTATCCATAATAGCTAAGGTTTGTAAATTGTGAACCGATAGCAAATTCTAGACCAAATTCAGGGAAGTTTGGCAAACCTGCTTTACCATCATAGTTTGCAGTAACAAAGATTCGACCCTTGTAATCAACTTGATAAGTTACCTTAACTTCGACATCAGACAAGCCTGGCAATTCATGAACATAAGTCACTTTAACAGAGTCGTCTTCGATTTGAATTTGAGTATCTGTAACTTTACTATAGTTTCCAGCAACCTTCCAGCCTGCCATTTCGAATGGATATCCAGCACCACGATCGTTGTCAGTGTAAGCACGAGTGAAGCTAAGTTTAGGACCTTTCTCAATGAATTCAACACCATTATACTTAGCAGATACTAAAGTATTTTGTGCACGTGAAAGCAAGATTGAGAAGTTTTGTCCTTGAATACCGATGTTGAAGTCGCCTTCAACAACATTCAAAGGTGCTTTAACTGGTGTTTCAGTGCTAATCTTTTCAACAACATATTGACCACGAACAATTTCATGACCTTTAGGTGCCCATTCAGTTGCTTCCCTCAGAACACAAGCAACTTCGTAAATTTGTTCAGAATTTGAAGCCTCGACTACAAAGTTAACTGGGAATGTTGCTTCTTCGCCTGGTTTAACATCAAAGTGATATTCACTTTCACTAACTTTTCTACCATCTTCGTAAACTCTAGCTAGGAAAGTATAAGCAGAAAGATCTTCGAAGAGATTATCATTCTTGATAGTTACTGATTTTTCATCAACAGCAATCTTAATATTAGAGTAAAGATGTTTAACTGTTTGAAGTTTTGGAGTTAGGGTACGATCTGCAAAGACGATACCATTTCCACAAAATTCGTAGTCAGAAGGTCTATCATGCCAGTCACCACCATATGATAGGAATTCGCTACCATTTGGAAGTGTTTTGTAAATAGCTTGGTCAATGAAGTCCCAAATAAATCCACCTTGGTATTCTGGATATTTCTCTAAGTCAGTGTAGAGTTGCAATCCACCACCAGAGTTACCCATTGTGTGCATGTATTCACATGAAATATAAGGTTTTTGAGGTTTGTTAGTTAGGTTACCTGAAGCAAAGTGTTTATCACTAACGCTTGAAAGATCAACTAGTTTACCAGTTGTGAGGTATTCTTCGATATCAGCTGGTTTCGCATACATACGACTTTCGATGTCTGTAATGTAATCAAACTCACGACACCATGCAACACCTTCATAGTGAACTGGACGAGTATTGTCAACACTACGGAAGTAATCAGCCATGTCAGCAATATCTTTACCAGCATATGATTCATTACCACAAGACCAAATGATAACACTAGCGTGGTTCTTATCGCGTTGGAACATGTTATTGGCACGATCCAAACAAGCAGGCAACCATTCTGGTTCACTAGCTGGGATATTCCATGAAGGTTCGCATAGACCAAGTTTTTGCCATGTACCGTGTGTTTCAAGGTTGGCTTCATCGATAACATAAAGTCCATATTCATCACACAATTCATACCAACGTGTTTGGTTAGGATAGTGTGAAGTACGAACAGCATTGATGTTATGTTGTTTCATCACTTTGATATCCCAAAGCATATCTTCTTCAGTGATACAACGTCCTGTTCTAGCGTTAAATTCGTGTCTGTTAACCCCTTTAAAGACAATTCTCTTACCATTCAAAAGCATAAGTTTATCTTTAATTTCAAAGCGTCTAAATCCAACTTTAACTGGAACGACTTCAACAACTTGGTCATCATCCAAAACATGAAGGATCAAATCGTAAAGTTTAGGACTTTCAGCACTCCAAGGTTTGATTTTAAGATTTTCAAGACTTACAGATAGTTCACCGTCACCATTAACAGATGCATCACCTTCTGTAACGATGCCTTCATAATCTGAAAGAACATATTTAATCTTCTTGTCTTCATAATCACCAACAGTCTTCAAATCAATATCCAATTGACCTGCTTTTGTTTGGTAATCATAATCTCCCTTAACAAAGAGATCTTGAACGTGAACTTTTGGAATAGCATACAAGTAAACATCTCTAAAAATACCGTAAAGTCTCCAGAAGTCTTGGTCTTCCAACCAGCTTGCTGTAGAGTAACGATAAACAGCTACCGCCAACTTGTTATCACCTTCAACAAGGTAATCACTAATTTCAAATTCACTAGGTGTAAATGAATCTTCACTGTATCCTACGAAGTTACCATTGACCCATACAAAGATGGAAGTAGCAACCCCTTGGAATGAGATAAATACTTTTTTATCTTTTAATGCATCATTCAAGGTAAAATGTTTAACGTATGATGCAACAGCATTTGATTCTTGAGGAACTTGAGGTGGACGAAGGAATTCTTTACCATCCCAAGGATATTGGGTATTCACATATTGTGGAGAACCAAAACCTTGAAGCTCTAAATGACCTGGTACATTGATGAAATTCAAATCAGTTTCATCAAATTCTGTTTTATAAAAGTCTTTTAAAACCTGATTTGTATTCTGAGCATAGTGAATTTTCCATTTTCCATTAAGAGATTGTCTTAACTTCATCTCCCCTTCAGAAAATTCTTCAAGAGATTCAAAATACTTATGATCTGAGTGAGCATCAACAGTATTAACGCTAACAATCTTTGGATCGTTTAAATAAGTTTGAATTTTTTCAGTCATGTTCATAGATTATTCTCCTTTTTTGAAGGTAATAACTTCAGACAAAGCTTCTACCTTTTCTCCAACTTTTTGTTCAAGATGGAAAGCACTGAATTTTTCTGAATTAGTTACAGTGACAAGTACTGTGTCATCAAGACCATTTTTCTCAATAATTGGTGACCAGAACTCAAGAAGTTTTTGTCCAACTTCAACATGATCACCTTGTTCTACGTAACTAATGAATCCTTCACCATTAAGTTTAACTGTTCCGATGCCAACGTGGATAAGAACAATGACACCATCTTCACTTTCAATACCAACTGCATGGCGAGTAGGAAGAATTTGACGAATGGTACCACTAATTGGTGCAAAGACAGCTCCATCAGTAGGTTTAATGGCGAAACCTTTACCCATGCTACCTGAAGCAAAGTGTTCATCATTAACACTTGAGAGATCAACCAAATAACCAGTTGTAGGGGTTACAAGAGATACGACGTTAGCTTTAACTTCATTTTCAGAAGTTGCTACGCTAAAGCGATGTTCCAATTCTTCAACAATTTTAGCGTGACGTGCTTCAGTCAAAGTGATTTTACGAGCAACAATGAAGGCACCGATAAGCATTGTTGCTGCTGGGAAAGCAAACATGCCAAGCTTAAAGATAAACTGTTGATGTGTTGTAATTGTTGATGCTGAGGCACCTGTTGTCATACCGGCAGCTACGGCAAATGTAGAAACAAGCCAGTTTGACATCGCACCACCAAGTTTATCAATAAGTGGACGAACTGACAAAGTAAGTGATTCATCACGGTGTCCCGTTTTCCATTGACCATATTCTACTGAGTCAGAGATAATCATAAAGACAACAAGGAACACAAGAGGTTGTGGAATGAAGAAGAGTTCAGCTGCAGTCAAGATTATTGGAAGTGATGTACCTGCAATACTAAATATTCCGATACCCCCGAGCATTACTGCAATACATCCGTAGAACAAACGTTTACGGTTGAATTTATCAGCTAGGGTAGAGAAGAGTGAAACTGAAACCAAACCAACAACTGTATTCAATCCGTAAAGGATTGAGTATTTCCCTGAATCACCAAGGATAAATGTGAAGTAATAAAGTTGAAGAGCATTAAGTGTATTAATACCAAGACCATAGAACCAATATCCAAGAGATAACCACATCAATTGGTCGTTTTGACCAAGAACCTTAAAGACTTGTTTAAGGCTAGTTTTTTCGTTATTATCACGAATTTTTGACTCAACTTCACGTGTACCAATACCAACAGCAATTGATGTAATCACACCAATGAGAGCAACGATAAATGCAAACCAGAACCATCCAGATTTATCTCCAGAGCCACTATTGTTCGTCATAGAGAAGAACAAAACGATTGGCATGATGGCAACACCTACAATATTGGCACCAATCGTAGAACCAATACGGGCAAAAGTTGCCATTTTTTCACGTTCGTGACTATCAAGAGACAAGGCAGGAATCATTGACCAGAAACCGATATCTTTAATCGAGTAGAAGACATCCATTACAAGGTAGATAATTCCAAAAAGTACAAGGTACAAGAAAGGATTTGTTTTATTCAAACCACCTAAATCGGTGAAGAGAAGCAACAAGGTGATAGAACTGATGATACCACCACCAACTACCCATGGTTTGAATTTACCATACTTAGTATTAGTGTTATCAATCATATTACCGATCAATGGATCGATAAATACTTCCAAGATACGCAAAATAGAGATAATGTTAGTGATTAATAGTACGTAGTGACTATTTTGCTTTGGATCACCTGTGTTAAACAAGTGAGTTGTCACAAACATGATAAAGTATGTTGACAAGGTTGCATAGAAGACGTCGTTACCAAAAGCACCAGCTGCGTAGGATAAACGAGACTTCATCTGACCTTTAGATTTTTCCATTTCGGAAACCTCCTATTATTTGAATACGTTTACATTATATGAAAATTGGTTTATGCAGTCAATAATTTCAGTGTTTTTTACTAAAATTTTACTAATACATGGTTATCTTGATGAATTAAAGTATTGGAAGCCAATTTCATAGTTTACACTATGACCTTTATCTAAGATAATATCTCCAAAACCTTTGTGATTAACGGCATCTGGAAGGGTTTGAGCTTCCATAGCAATAGCTTCACGCCTTTTTGCCATTTTGCCTTTATCTCTTGCAAAGTAAATATTATCTTCGATATCATCCATCGTAAAAATGACTAAACCATTTCTGTTTGAGAAGATTTCAATACCATCTCCACTTTCTTTGTCATGCAAAATAGCTACTTCTTTCACATGATCACAAGTTCCCCCTCCAACTACAAAGGCATCATCAAAACCATTATTTGCTTCAATTCGAGGTAGCAAGTCAGTTGTCTTTCTAAAATCATAATTCGTTTCATCTACATTAATTTTTTGTCCTGTTGGAATTAACTCAGAATCCAACTCTAAACGATAGTCTGAATAGATTTGTAACTCATGACTTGATAAATCCTGTTTGTCGCTAAGATTAAAGTAAACATGGTTTGTCGGATTAAAGACTGTTGACTCTGTAACATCGAAGGCTTCAAAGAGTATTGTTAAGCGGTTATTATTGTTAAGTCTATAACTAATAGAGACTGTCACATCACCAGGAAAGCCATCTACACTTGAATAAAGTCTTCTAATAAATTTTGTCTCAACATATTCATCATTCAGGTTTGTGACATAGTTCCAATTTTGGACCTGCATTCCTTTTGGACCGCCATGTAAGCAGTTTTCTCCCTCATTCTTAGGAAGGCTATAAAGAACCATATTATGAGTATACGAAGCTTTCCCAATTCTTCCAGCAACCCTACCAATGGACTGGCAGGCACATAAATTATTCTTATAGTAATCCTCGAAATCACTGAAACCAAGTACTATATTTTTAAGAGCACCAGTTTCCGTTGGAACCAAAAACTCCTGAAGTGTAGCACCTGTTGTGAGTGTGGAAATGACAACACCATTATTATTTTCCATTGAAATTTTACTGACATCGCCTGAATCAACTTTTCCAATAATTTCGCAGCTTATTTTCATATTATTTCCTCAAAAAACAAAGAGTACAACAATTATATATACTCTTTGTTTTTTTGTTTATTATTTTAATTATCCTCGATCATCGTACCCTTTTGGATGGCTAGAATGCCATGCCCAAGCACTTGCGATGATTTTTTCGATGTTATCAAATTGTGGTTTCCATCCAAGAACTGTACGTGCTTTTTCAGATGAAGCAATCAATATATCAGGATCACCAGGACGACGATCAGCTTTTTCAGCTGGAATCTCTTTACCAGTTACCTTACGAGCTGCTTCAAGAATTTGAAGGTTTGAGAAACCTGTTGATGAACCTAAGTTAAAGGCTGTAGATTCATTACCTTTACGAAGATATTCAACAGCAAGGAGGTGAGCGTCCGCCAAGTCGAATGGATGCACATAGTCACGAACGTTAGTCCCGTCTGGAGTATTGTAGTCATCCCCAAAGATCATGATTTTTTCACGAACACCTTGAGCTACTTGAAGAATAATCGGTAGAAGGTGAGTTTCTGGATCGTGGTCCTCACCAATCGAACCATCAGGTTTGGCACCCGCCACATTAAAGTAACGAAGAGGGACATACTTGATGCCGTAAGCTTGGTCTGACCACTTCATAATGGTTTCCATCATCAACTTACTTTCACCATATGGGTTGATAGGATTTTGTGGTGTTGTTTCAAGAATTGGAATTTCTTCTGGAATTCCGTAAGTTGCTGCTGTTGATGAGAAGACAATGTATTTGACACCACATTCGTTCATGACCTCAAGCAACTTCACCGTACCAGAAGTGTTATTGTCAAAATATTTAAGTGGTTTTTCCATAGACTCAGCCACAAGTGAGTAATCCGCAAAATGAATAACCGCATCAACATCAGGATTTTCCTTAAAGACTTTACGCATAAAATCTTGATCTGCTAAATCCCCCTCGTAGAATACAGCGTCTGGATGGACTTGCCGCACGGTGACCCGTCACCAAGTTATCCACGACAACAACTTTTTCTTGGCCCGCTTCAACCAAACGGTCCACCATGTGAGAACCGATGTAACCAGCTCCACCTAAAACTAAGATTGCCATAAATTTACCTTTTTCTTATTTTTCTATTATGATAACATACTTCTAGTCTACGAGACCAACTTGAGTTAAGTAAGGTGAAAGAAGATAAAAAATGGTCGCCAACAGTTAGTTGGCAAGCATTTTTCCTTTATGAAATTAAATATTCTAAAGCGATTGTTATCTAGAAATCTAACTGCTGAGATGAGAACCCAAATTAAATAATAACTCTAAAGGACTATCATAAAAAATACGTTTCATGATTGACTTTCACCTCTTTTTCTCCAATAAATCGTCCTTCGCTAATAGCATTTACCTTCGGCATTTGATATAATTTTTCTCAGAGGTATTTTTATTTATGAAGAAACAAGCTTTTAGTTCTGAACAGTATTTGAATCTGCAACGCGACCATATTTTGGAGCGCATTAACCAGTTTGACGGCAAGCTCTACTTGGAGTTTGGTGGTAAGATGTTGGAAGATTTCCACGCTGCTCGTGTCCTTCCTGGTTATGAGCCTGACAATAAAATCAAGCTCCTTCAAGAGTTCAAAGATCAGGTTGAAGTGGTCATTGCCATTAATGCTAGCAATATCGAGCACTCTAAGGCTCGTGGTGACCTTGGTATTTCTTACGACCAAGAGGTCCTTCGTCTGATTGATAAATTCAACGAGCTCAATATCTATGTGGGTTCTGTTGTTATTACGCAGTATTCAGGTCAACCTGCAGCTGATGCCTTCCGTAACCAACTGGAAAAAAATGGCATCACGTCTTACATCCACTACCCTATCAAGGGCTATCCAACGGATATAAACCATATCATTTCTCCTGAAGGTATGGGAAGAAACGACTATATCAAGACTAGCCGTAACCTGATTGTCGTTACCGCACCTGGTCCTGGTTCTGGTAAATTAGCAACATGTTTGTCTAACATGTACCACGACCAAATCAATGGTATCAAATCAGGTTATGCTAAATTTGAAACATTCCCAGTTTGGAATTTGCCGCTTCATCACCCAGTTAACTTGGCCTATGAAGCTGCCACTGCCGACCTTGATGATGTCAATATGATTGACCCATTCCACTTGGAAACTTATGGCAAAACTACGGTAAACTACAACCGTGACATCGAGATTTTCCCAGTCCTCAAACGTATGCTTGAGCGCATCCTTGGTGAGTCACCTTACGCTTCACCTACGGATATGGGCGTTAACATGGTTGGTTTTGCCATTACGGATGATGAGGCAGCTAAAGAAGCCTCTAAACAAGAAATCATCCGTCGCTACTATCAAACCGTTCTTGATTTCAAAAATGAACGTGTGCCTGAGACTGCTGTCAAGAAGATTGAGTTGCTCATGAATGATCTTGGTATTACTCCTGAAGATCGCCAAGTGGTCGTTGCAGCACGCGCTAAGGCTGAAGAAACAGGTGGTTCTGCTCTTGCCCTCGAATTGCCAAATGGTCAAATCGTAACTGGTAAAAATTCTGAACTCTTTGGTCCAACTGCAGCTGCTTTGATTAATGCTATCAAGACTTCTGCAGGTATTGATAAGGATACTAAACTTATCGAGCCTGAAGTGGTTAAACCTATCCAAAGTCTGAAAATTGACCATCTGGGTAGCCGTAATCCTCGTCTTCATTCCAACGAAATCCTCATTGCCTTGGCTATTACAGCTGCCAACAATGCGGATGCGGCGCGTGCCATGAAGGAACTTAGTAACCTCAAGGGTTCTGAAGCTCACTCAACAATCATTCTTACCGATGAAGACAAAAATGTTCTTCGTAAGCTTGGTATCAATGTCACATTCGATCCTTACTATCAATACGACAAATTGTACCGTAAGTGATAACTGACTATAAACATCAAAGACCTCAGTTTTAATAACTAGGGTCTTTTAAAAATGACTTTAGCTTGATAAAGAAAAAAGGGAAACTCTATCGAGTTCCCTTTTTGATAACTAATTTTTCGTCTCAACCCATTCCTAATAAAAAGGGGTGGCCTAGCATTATTATGAAAAAATGAGTTAAAGGTATCAAACAGAGGGCTAAGCCACTCCCGATTCTAATCAGCCTACGATTTCTAACTTGAGAAAAGGTAAGCTAAAAAGCAAAACTATAGTAGATAGAACAGCAACAAGTGGGAGGTAACGACCTCCAAAAAGGTAGAGAAGCAATGGAGCTATCGCTATCAAATGATTTAGAAAATTGCTAGTAACCCGAACGGTTTGTCCATCCTCCACAGTAATAGTGTTGGACTTGTAACCCAATTTACCAACACTCAATCGAGCTTTTGATGATGGTAGGGAAACAGTCACTGCTTCCACACCAGAAACCGTCCCGACAAGACTAGTGTCTACTCGAATGGGACTCTTTCTAGCCACCTTACTAGCTTCTATTGTAATACTAGCCACTAAGCATCTCCTTTTCCTATCTTCTACTTATAGTATACACTTTTTCGAAAAGCTTTCACAAGATAATCGACTATTAAATCAAGGTTCCTTTACAATTTTGTGCCTTTTCAAAAAGTATTGGATATCTTGATTACTATATCACTATCCACTTTTCCTTCAAAAAATCAATTATTTTTGACAGGAAATCCGTTATAAGATATAATGTAACAACGTCGTTTACAACTAGTTGGTAATAATGTAAATATAGAAAAAAGGTTACATGAAATCATATAAAGGAATTCTCCTACTAACCGTAAGCATTGTTCTTACGGTCTACGTCTGGTTAGCAACGGGCATGACAAACTTCGTCACTCCCGGTCTAGCTTTAACAACCTTATCATGGACTTTTATGTTGGCAACACGATCACGACTTTTAGAAAAACTCTTTAACGGAATTGAGAGAATGTACGCTATCCACAAATTTCTTGCCATCTTATCAGTTATTCTCCTTGTCTTCCACAACATCGGTATGGGGAGTCTATAGGGGTCCCGTCTAGCTGGTCAGCTAGGAAACCTTGACATTCATACTTTCTTGGCCATTGTAGTTCTGGCCTTTCTTGGTAAAAGTCTCAAATACGAGACTTGGCGTTGGCTTCATCGGTTGGTTTACTTAGCCTATATTTTTGGTCTCTCCCATGTCTATTGATTATAGTTTTTTAATTTCATTTTCAATCTCTTGGTCTTCCCATCTTATAGCCCAAACCCCAAACAGTTTTGATAGCAGGAGTATTTGAATTTGTATACTTGGTCAACTCTTGCCTCAAAGCATGGATATGAACATTGAGTGTATTGCTATCATCCACATATTCCTCTTGCCATACCGTCTCGTAAAGTTCCGTCTTTGAAAAGGCTCTCTCAGGATTGCTAGCCAATATCCATAGAAGTTCAAAGGATTTCACTGTCAATTCCAAAGATTGGTCCTCTATGTGAACCTCATGAGTCACATGGTAGATTACTAAGTCACCAAGATCGATCCGCTCTGTCTCACTTCAACGGCTAAGGCGACGTAAGATATTATTCACTCTTAAAACCAATTCGTGCAGGCTAAACGGTTTGGCTATGAAATCATATCCCCCCAAACTTAATCCATAAATCTTATCCTGCTCGCTTGTTTTAGCAGTTGTAAAGAGAAAGGGTTGATTAGGAGCAATATATTGAACCTCACTGATAAAATCATAACCGTTCATATTGGGCATCATGATATCTGTGAGGATGACGTCAATAGATTTTTTTCTGAAAAGTTCTAATCCCTCCTTGCCATCATGAGCAACTAAAACATCGTATCCCGCCTGTAAAAAATAGCGGTTTTGAATATCTATCTCATCATCAACCAGCAAAATTGTCTTTTTCATCTGACGCTCCTTTGATAAAAACAGTGTTACACATAGTCAGTATAGCACTATTTATTCTAATATTTAAATGATTTGAATCTTAATTTTCTCGTTTGGTTGTCAAACCTAAAAGTCCAACAAGACCTGCCAAGGCTAGACCAAACATACCAAGGCCAGCTGTAGCCGTTTGAGCTTTCCCAGTATTTGGTAGTATAGGTTGCCCATCATTTTTCTTAGTCTTAGCCATGGAATTATCTGTGGAATCAGCCATTCTCATCTCTGAAACATGGGCTTCTTTCGTCATATATTTAATTTTGTTCATTGAGTCTGACGTAGAAGAAGACATAGATATCTGATCTCCTTGAGGAGTTCTGGACATCATTTCTGATCCATGAAGTCGAATCGTTACTTGATGAGTAGCAACTAGATTGCTCAAGTCTGGTTTGCCATCTTTAGAACCATACACTTTGACAGTAGCTTGGCAAGTGTGAGTGCCATTGGCACGAAGTTGGTCTAGAAGGGCTTGTCCTTCTTTGCCTGTCGTGTTACCATTCAAATCTACTTCTTAGAAATATTGGCCTTTAGCCAAGCCTTTTGGAGGTGTTGATTGTATCTTTAGGTAAGTGGGGTTGGAATAAATATAAAACACATAAGGAATTAAAGGCAGAAGAAAAAAACGAAATAGAAACTATTAAGGAAACAAGTGCAAAGGATTATGCTGAAAATCTATTGAATGAAGCAGATAAAGATGATGAAATTGTCGATGTTATCATTGATGAAGATGGTTCAATCATTACAGTTGATTTTAGTTAATCTAGTTAAAAAGCAACAACCACATAATATAGGTTGTTGCTTTTTTTAGTATATGTGATTTTCCAAAAGATGAATTTGAAGAATATTGTCGAGTTGGACTAATCTATACCCTTCATTAGTCTTTATTGATATTTCCTTACGAGACAGTTCTCTCACTTCGCCAAATAAAGTAACTTTCCTATCACGATGTTTGATAGTGAACTGCCCTTTAAGTTGGTTGGCATAGAGTTGAGAAAGTAATAAGAGTTTCTGAGGTTTACTTAAGTCTGTTGAAAAGTCAACACGATATTTAGCAGCATGTAATGATGAGGTATGTTCGGACAGAAAGAACCCCATCCACTTCTGCATCCCAGGGTCCTGGTATTCTCTTGCTGCTTGAAATGGTAAATAGGAACGATCAATCATTTTAAACCATCCAATCCTCCAGCAGAATGTCCTCCTATAAGACTACTTCTGGCAATACTCCTCGATGCACTATCAAGTGCATTAGCTTTTAGCAGAGAGGTAAAACCAAATTGGTCTCTGATAGAATCTATTGCTGTCTGGAGCCTTTCTTCTTTTTCAATTTGTTCGACATCATCGAACAGTGAGATTAAACCAAAAGATTCATCTACAAAACCAGAATAATTAACCGCTACACTTCGGATTGCTCCTGAAGTGTATTTATTATGGAATAACTTCAACACATAGTTTGTCAGCATGTTAGTGTTATTCGTTGGTTCAATTTTCATTTGAGTATTGATAGAGCGTTTGTTTTCTTGCTTAGAGTAGCCAAGGTGTATAGAAACAACAGTCGCTTTTTTGCCTATCTTTCTCAGTCGGATAGCAACTTGTTCGGCCATCTCTCTAAGGACAATTTCAATATCTCGTTGTCTGAAATAGTCTCTAGGAAGAACCTGGGAGTTGCCTAGACCTTTTGATTTTGG
>OLOX01003134.1_pt1 | contig 12875 bp, 9 predicted proteins | sample 1672091 | NCBI WGS metagenome assembly OLOX01 (sample SAMEA3136644, study PRJEB25190) | human gut metagenome | reverse complement strand
CCTGGGGAACGGGTGTCCATGAAGACATGACCGATTTAAGGTTGTTAATGTCCTTTTCTATTGTGTTCAGGTGGTCGGTCAGGTCGGCCACGTTGATAAGGCCGCCCAGGTCGCCGCCGTTGAAGACCGCCGCGCTGTCGTCGATGTCCAGCGTGGTGCCGTCCTTTATGGCCAGACTGATGCCGCCCTCCTTAATGGTCAGCTTTGTGCCGTCGTTGATGTTAACCTCGATGCTTTCCACGTCTTCGGTCAGCACCACCACGCCAGCGGCATAGCCCGACAGCATGGCCACGGCCACATAACTGCCGACGCGCGGGAAGAGCACCACGCCCAGCGTGGCCTCCTGGTTGGCTTGCAGGTTCACGCCCAGAACGGGCGCGTCCTCGTTTATAGGCTCCACGTCCACGGTGCGGGCTTTGCTGTCCACAGCCGACACGGTGCCCACAAACAGGCTGGCAGTGCTGCCTTCCGTCGCTATCTGCTTTATTATGTTTTTTATTGCACTCATTGCGCCACACGTAAGCCGAGCGTTATTTCCTGACGGTAGCCGCCCGTGCCGTATTTTATTACATTCTTTTTTACCTGATACACGCCCATTTTGTTACCGTCCAGCTTTATGCCGATAGCGTCCAGCTTGTCGACCAGACGGTAGCCGAATGTGGTAAAGCTGCCCGTTAGCCCGTCCACTTTCAGGCGTTTTAATTCCTGTTCTGCCCATGCCTTTAACTCGCTTTCGGTCTTGTTGTAGGTGTGCAGTGTTCTGTGCTCGCCGTCTTTGTCGCCGACCTCCACTTTTATTTTTTTGTTGTTAGGCATGATGCTGACAGCCTTAATGCACAGGCGTATGTTTGCCGCCTGCTGCTGTTCCAGGCTGCTGTCGCTTATGATGTTCACGCCCGTGGCAAATACCTGGCTGGGCTGGCCGTCGCGCTCAAAGATAACACCGCAGTAAAGCACGGCCTTGCCGTCCTCATAGCGGTAAAAGCTGCGGATGCCGCTCTCTTGAAGTCTGCCCAGCAGGGAGGCCACGGTGTCGTCCGTTACGCGGAACTGTCCCAGGTTCTGCTCCCCGAAGACTTTCACGTCCTCAAGCCCCTGGTCTTTTAGCAGCGTTTCCAGGTTCACGTTTTTGTAGGCTTTTTTTACGCACGGCTTTTGTTTCAGCTGGAACATTTCGTCCTCGCACGTCAGCACTATGGGCGTTTTAATGCCCACGCTGCGCACATAGCCCACAAACGACAGCTCCAGGTCGTCGCCGTAGCCTGTCCAGACCTTTACACGGTCGCCGCGCTTTACAGGTATCTGCGCCTCGCCGTCCCACTTTATGCGCTTCGGCAGGGTGATTTTGCACTCGTCGGTCAGCTTCTCGGTGTCCCGCGTTATCTCCACAGAGGTAACGAAAGGCACCGTCCACGACTTGTCGCCCTGTATTTCTATTTTAGACTGTAAAACGTACATTTAACAGGTGGTTAAAAGGTGGTTAATATTCGGTGCTGTAAACGTTATATTCTGTATCTGACAGAGCCGACAGCGTTATGGGCTGGTAGTTGCTCTCGGTCGCCTGCTCCACTGAAAAATCGGTAATGACCAGGCGGTCAATGTCGAATATTTCCAGGAAAGTGCTGTTAACCATTATTGGCTCGTTAAGGTCAAAGAATGCCCGCAGGTCTTTAATGCCCTGCGTGGGGTATTCATCCACAAACACGCCGTCCTTTACAGCCTGCACGCCCACCGCTATTTTTACAGTGTAGTCGTCGGCGTTCACATACTCTTTTACTGTGCCGTCCATGCCCACCAGCTGCGTGGTTACGATGTTTTTTTTACGGGACACGGACACAAGGGCGTCGTTCATTTCCAGCTGGTCGCCGCCCTCTTTGCGAAAAATGAGCGTACACAGCGCGAAGCGGTCGCGCCAGAACGACGGGTCGGTCATGGGCGCGGCTATCTCCTTGCCCTGTATCTGCGCGCCGTTATTATCCCAATTAGGCGGCGCGGTGGTACGGCCAGGCTTGAAGCGGTACAGCGCGCCTTTGAGCTGATGCGCTGCGCCCACTGCTGCGACGGTTACAAAATTGAAATTAAGCGGTAACATATTAGGCTAATTGGGTATCGTTGAGCGCGGACATTAAGAGCTCGGCGACCATTTCCTTTGCCTGCTCTGCGCCCTGGCTTAATGTGGTCGTGTGCACCTCGAATTTGTCCACCATTCGCTCGATGTTAATTGTTATGTTTCGCACCTTGTCGCCGCCCGTGCTGGCAGAGCCGCCACCGCCGCCAGCTTTGCCGCCCGTTATGCTGGGGGCACCTGCCGTCGGGGAGGGCACTGTGGGCACGCTGGGGGTAACGGGCGCGGTCGGAACTGCGGCAGGCGTAGGGGTCTGCGGTGCCTTTTTGTTCTTTGCGGCCTGCTCCTTTTGGGCGTTGGCCATTTCCTCGTTATATGCTTCGCTAAAGGCCTGGCCTATCTGCTTGCCATAGTCGGAAAAGCCCGCTTTGAGCTTGCCCAGAGCCGCCGAAATGCCGTTAGCGTCCAGACTGAAAGCCGCCTTAATAAGGTCGCCTATGGCACCAAACACGGCCTTGGCCATGTCGCCGATGCCCGTAAAACAGGCCTTAAATGCCGCCCATGTGCCCTTGAGCACGGCGCGAAACTTGGCCGACGTGTTCCAAAAGTACACGCCCACGGCTATGAGCGCGGCAATGGCCGCAGCTATCCAGCCGACAATGGGTATGTTCATAATGGCCACACTGACGGCGCGGCAGGCCGTAACGGCTGACAGCTTAAACGCTCCGAATGATGCCGACGCTATGCCCGCGAATGTGGCCGACGCGCCGCCCGTCGTTACCAGCGACAGCAGGAACGACCCCAGGGCTTTAAGCCCCTGCAATATGCCGACGGTGGCGAAGCGTACCACGGCCAGCGTGGCGCGGGTTATGTTTATCATAAACCCGTTGCTAACGAACTGACCCGTCAGGAGCTCGCGGTTCATTAACATGGCCTGAATGCGGGCGGCGTACATAAAGCCGCGAATGCTGCCCCACATGTTCGCCCACTGTATGCCCTTAATCCACGTCATAAGACTGCCCAGGCCTGAAAATAGCGGTATCATTTGCGCCACGGGCACCAGCACGCCAGCCAGGGCACCCGCCCACATGGTCGCGCCGCCCGTAGCTTGGAAGATGCTAATTTTTACGTCCTCGATTTGCTGGTTTATACGCGCCTGCTTTTCGGCGTAGCTGTCCATTACGATGGCGGCCTGCTCTTCTGCGCTCTGGGTGCCTGTTACGGCCTCGGTAAAGGCCGCCAGCTGGTCGCTGCCCTGCACCAGGGCGCGCGCGGCGTTGGCGTTCTCCATGCCGAAGAGTTTACTAAACAGCGCGCTGTCGTTCAGCACGGGTTTAAGCATGTCCAGGCGTTCCTTCAGGCTCTTGGTCTTGTCGCCCAATGCCAGCACGTCGATGCCTGCGGCCTCCAGCTCTTCGCGGGTGTCTTTAGGCAAAAATCTGCCCTGCCCCAATATGGCCAGGGTATTGCGCAGAGCCACGCCGCCCTCGCTGCCTTTTTTACCTGCTTTGTCCAGCACCTGAATGGCGGCGTTGGTCTCTTCAAAGCTGACGTTAGCGGCTTTGGCGGCCATACCGCACTGCTCCAGGGCTGACTTGATAGCGGGCAGCTCCGCGCTGCCTGCCTGACCTGCCGCCGCCATGGTGTTCATCATGTCGGCCATGGTCTTGCTGGCTGCTATGGGGTCGTCCAGGCTCACGCCGTATTGGTTCATGGCGGTAGTGAGCACCTGGGCGGCGGCCACTCCGTCGCCGCCCATAAGTTTGCTCGTTATCTGAATGCTGTTGCCCATGGATTGCAGAGCTTCGGGGCATTTGCCCAGCTCTGGGGTCAGCTGCGACAGCAGCAGTTTGTAACCCTCCACGGCCACGGCGGCGTCCGTTCCAAAGGTTTTCGCGCTCTGTCGGGCGTAGCCCTCTATTTCTTTGAGCGCGTCGCCCGTAACGCCTGCCACGGCGGACAGGTCGTGCATTTGGCTGTCCAGAGCCACGCCGCTGGTCGAAAGCCCCTCAAGGGTGCCTGCCAGGCGTTCAACATAGCCACATGCAAGGTCGAATGTGGCCAGCTTCTGGGCAAAAGACAACACCCAGCCCTGCGCGTTTTCCATTTTACCCGAAAACTCGCCGACGGCTCTGTTCATGTTGTCGACCTTTGCCTGGAAGTCGCCACCGATGTTAAAAATATAATCAAATGCTTGCATGTCAATTATTTTTATTATATTTGCAACACTGTTAAATGTTACATGCCATGTTTGAAGCTATAATCGTGTTTATTCTGAAAGCCTTAACTGCCATTGCGTGCTGCCTTTTCATTGTGGCTCCGCTGGTGCTGGTGGTTAGGTTTGCTGTGGCATTTATCCATGACCATTTTTCCCGTCGCTAAATAAAGCGGCTATCATTTTGGCCTGGCGTTTCAGTCTCCAATTTTCCAACCATGCAGCAGCGGCGTAATGTGTCGCGAAGTCTTCGGCACTCACAGCTGTGGGGTCGATTGCTGGGAAGTTTGCCCGTATCAATGCGCAGGCTTTCAAAAAGCCGTCTTCTGGCGGGTCTTCCTTGTCGTCGTCCTCATTAAGCTGGTGTGCCTCTATAAGTTTTTTAAGCTTGCAGAGACAGAGGCAAAAGCCACGTTAAGCTGTCCCATACATGCAGTAAAGAGCACAGCGTCATGGCGCAGGTCTTCGCTACCTCCCAGCCAGCAGCCGTCGAAGAGCACCTGTGCGCTTCGCATTTCGTCTGACTTGGCCAGCTTGTTGACTGCCGCCATGGTCTCCATGCTCGGTCGGTGGAAATAGCCGACATGCAGGTCGCCGTCGTCCTCCACGTCGATGCGGGGAAACAGGTTCTCGCCCTTGCTGATCTGCGCGTCCGCGGGCAGCACGCCCCACTGGGCGGCCTTCTCCCAGGTGTGCAGCTCCTCGCCGATGCCCAGCTTGGCAAAGATCTTGCCGCAGCTCTCCGGCATCACCGGCTGCAAAAGGGTGGTGCAGATGCGGATGCTCTCCAGCAGGTTATACAGCACGGCGGCCAGGCGGGCGCGCTTGCTCTCGTCCTTGCCCAGTGCCCAGGGCGCGGTCTCGTCGATATACTTGTTGGCACGGTCGATGACCTTGAATATCTCGTCCAGCCCGTTTTGCAGCTGGAGCTTGTCCATCTCCGCCTCGTACTTATCCCGCAGGGCGCACACGGCCTTCTTCAGCTCGCAGTCCTCCGGCGCGTCCTCCCGCTCGGCGGGCAGCACGCCGCCGAAATACTTCTCCACCATGCCGGTGGTGCGGCTGACCAGGTTGCCCAGCTTGTTGGCAAGGTCGGTGTTGATGGTGCTGATGAGCAGCTCGTTGGAGAAGTTGCCGTCAGAGCCGAAGGGGAACGTCCGCAGCAGGAAGAACCGCAGCGCGTCCACGCCGAACATCTCGGACAGGGCGTAGGGATCGACCACGTTGCCCTTGGACTTACTCATCTTGCCGCCGTCGATGACCAGCCAGCCGTGGCCGTAGACGTGCTTGGGCAGGGGCAGACCCACGCTCATGAGCATGGCGGGCCAGATGATGCTGTGGAAGCGGACGATCTCCTTGCCCACGATGTGATAGTCGGCGGGCCAGTACTTGTCAAAGTCGTGATAGCGGTCGTTGTCCAGGCCCAGGGCGGTGCAGTAGTTGAACAGCGCGTCCACCCACACGTACACCACGTGGCCGGGGTCGAAGTCCACCGGGATGCCCCAGTTGAAGCTGGTGCGGGAAACGCACAGATCTTCCAGGCCCGGCTTGATGAAGTTGTTCACCATCTCGTTGACGCGGGTGCGGGGCTGCAAAAAGTCCGTGTCCTCCAGCAGGTGCTGCACGCGGTCGGCATACTTGCTCAGGCGGAAGAAATACGCCTCCTCCTCCGCGTCGTGTACCTCGCGGCCACAGTCGGGGCACTTGCCGTCCACCAGCTGGCTCTCGGTCCAGAAGCTCTCGCAGGGGGTGCAGTATTTGCCCTTGTACGCGCCCTTATAAATATCGCCATTGTCGTACATCTTTCTGAAGATCTTCTGCACGGCGGCGCAGTGATAGTCGTCGGTGGTGCGGATGAACCGGTCGTTGGAGATGTTCATCAGCTTCCACAGGTCGAGAATGCCCTTTTCGCCCTCCACGATGTTGTCCACGAACTGCTGGGGCGTCATGCCGGCCTCCTCGGCCTTGGTCTCGATCTTCTGCCCGTGCTCATCCGTGCCGGTGAGGAACATCACGTCGAAGCCCTGAAGCCGCTTGTAGCGGGCGATGGCGTCGGTGGCCACGGTGCAGTAGCTGTGTCCGATGTGCAGCTTGTCCGAGGGGTAGTAGATCGGCGTGGTGATATAAAACGTCTTTTTTTCCATGGGATACTCTCCTTTTCCGCCGTCCCGAATGGAAGAACGGCCTAAAATTACATTTTAATATTGTAGAGCACGCGCACGGTGTTTGTCAATATTTTCGCCCGCATCCCGTCAAAAAACACGCATTTCATAAAAAAGGCCATTTACAGACGGGAAAAATGTTTGTATAATACAGGTTGGAAAATCGCTCCGCAGAAACGGAACAAAAAGTTTTAGGAGGAACAATATCGTGTCTTACAGAATTTTGGTCATCAACCCCGGCTCTACCTCCACCAAGATCGGCGTGTTCGAGGACGAGACGCTGCTTTTTGACAAGACCCTGCGCCACAGCGCGGAGGACATCTCCCAGTTCAACACCATCCCCGCGCAGAAGGACTGGCGGCGTGACCTGGTCATGAAGGCGCTGCGCGAGCAGGGCTTCGACCCCCACACCCTCAGCGCCGTCTCTGGCCGCGGCGGTCTGCTGCGCCCCATCCGCGGCGGCACGTATGCCGTCAACGACAACCTGGTGCGCGACTGCACCATCGGCGTTCAGGGTCAGCACGCCTCCAACCTGGGCGGCCTCATCGCCCGCGAGATCGGCGACGAGCTGGGCATCCCCTCCTACATCGTCGACCCTGTGGTCATCGATGAAATGACCGACGTGGCCCGCTATGCCGGCCACCCCCTGTTCCAGCGCGTCAGCATTTTCCACGCTCTGAACCAGAAGGCCGTGGCCAAGCGCTTCGCCAAGGAGCAGGGCAAGAAGTATGCGGATCTGAACCTCATCGTCTGCCACATGGGCGGCGGCGTTTCCATCGGCGCTCACATGAAGGGCAGCGTGGTGGACACCCAGAACGCGCTGGACGGCGAGGGTCCCTTCTCTCCCGAGCGCTCCGGCAGCCTGCCCACCGGTCAGCTGGTGAAGCAGTGCTTCTCCGGCAAGTACACCGAGGGGGAGATGCACCGCATGCTCTCCGGCCGCGGCGGTCTGGTGGCCTACACCGGCTCCAACGATATGCGCTATCTGCTGGCGCAGGCCGAGCACGATAAGAAGATCGCCGGCGTGGTGGATGCCTTCCACTACCAGATCGGCAAGGAGATCGGCGCCATGGCCGCCGTCATGCACGGCAAGGTGGACCAGATCATCCTCACCGGCGGCATCGCCTACGGCAAGGAGACCGTGGACGCCATCTCCGAGATGGTCGGCTGGATCGCTCCCATCACCGTCTATCCCGGTGAAGATGAGCTGCTGGCCCTGGCCCAGGGTGCCCTGCGCGTCCTGAAGGGCGAGGAAAAGGCCCAGGAGTACCGCCGTCCCCGTCCCGAGGACAACAACTGATCAACAGAGAAAACGAAACATCCCGCGGCTCTCGCCGCGGGACGTTTTTGCCTTGACAATAGCCCGGTTTCCCGATATATTGAGGATATCACATATAAAAAGGAGAGAGAATTATGATGCCTACCACCATGCTCATTATCGCCGGTGTCCTGGCCCTCGTCGCCACTGTCCTGGCCTTCATCTTTGTGGTCCCGGAGAAGAAGCGGGAAAAGCTGGGCGCCTTTGGCAAGTTCCTCCACGATACCTGCAACTTCAAGTACCTGATGGTGGAAAAGATCCTTCAGGCCCTGTACATCTTCACCACCGCCGCCGTTATCATCTTCGGCGTACTCATGCTCTTCCGCACCGAGTACAACTACTGGACCGGCGACCGCATCTGGATGGGCGGCTATGGTCTGCTGATCATCATCCTGGGGCCCATTGCGATCCGCCTCAGCTATGAATTGATGATGATGGCCATCCTGCTGCTGAAGAACGTCATCTCCATCAACCACAAGCTGGCCGATCAGACCGGCAACGGCAGCGGGGACGTGTTTGCCGCCCCGAATATGCAGGAGATGAAGGAGGCCCTCCGCCAGCGCCGTGAAGCGGCACAGACGGCACAGAGCCAGCCCGCCAATTTCTGCGGCCAGTGCGGCGCCAAGCTGGAGAACGGTGTCTGCCCCCACTGCTCTGCCCCCAAGGACAGTGCCCCGGCCGACAGCACACCGCCTCAGGAATAAATCAGGCAAAAAAAGAAGCACCCGCCCGGGTGCTTCTTTTTTTGTTCAGCTTACGATCACATAGCTTCCGCTTTGCGGTGCCTCCGCCGTCATGGCCACCACCCGCGTCTCCGGGTCATAGCCCTCCGGCAGTGCAGCCTTCACCGCGGCCAGTGTGTCCGCCGACGGCACATACAGCCGGTCGAACAGCTCCGCCATCTGCTCCACGGACAGACTGTCCGTGCTTCGCACTACCACTGACAGGGCTGTGCCCTCCGGCAGTGCCGACCGCAGATTTTCGGCAAAGTCGGCCAGCACCTGCGCCGGGTCCGCCGCCGTGTTGGCGACGCCCGTCGTATCCGCCGGGTAGCAGAACTGGTCCAGCAGGACCTCCTTAAAGCCCAACTCGCCGCACTCCTTCACCAGCGCGGTGATGTATTGCAGCACCTGCGGGTCGGTGGGGTCCAGCCAGGCCTGCCCCTCCGCGTCGTACCACAGCTGCCCGTCCTCCCGGACCAGCGCCGTTTCCGGCACGCTCCGGGCGTAGGCGCTGTCCCGGAAGCACACGATGTGCCCCACGGTGTACCGTCCGCTGCTCAGTAGTGTACGCAGACATTCGATGGGCCGTCCCGTCTCCACCACCACGCCCTGCGGCGTCTCCACGTCCGTGGCGTAGGTGATGCCGCCGGTGGTACGCTTCACCGCCAGCACCAGGTCCTCCGGCGCCAGCGTGTTCATGATGTAGTCCGCGCCCCACCACAGGCAGTCGTCCGGCAGCCGCGTGCCGTGCAGCGCCGCCACCTTCACATGGGGATGCTCCGGCACCACCGTGTCCACGATGTCATCCCGGTCTCCGGTGCCGTCGACGGTGCTGTCATCCGTTTTGTCACCACGGTCGTCCTTCCTGTGGAAAAAAGGAAGGTCGATGGTGGCGTTGCCCGCCTCATCGTACACCACATAGTTCTGCAATGCCAGATAGGCCACCGCGCCCACCAGCACCAGCGCCAGCACCACGATCAGCACGATCTTTCCGCCGGACATTCGGCCACGGTAGCTGTTGTATCCCTTTGTTGCCATAGGCGTTTACCTCACAAATACGTTTTCCTGTTTACTGTATCGCGTCCAGCAGCGCCACACGCCGGGCGTGACGTCCACCTTCAAACTCCGTGTGCAGGAAAATCTCCACCATCCGCTTGGCCAGATTGCCGCCGGTGATGCCGGCACCCAGCGCCATCATGTTGGCGTCGTTGTGCCGCCGCGTCATCTCCGCCTGGAGAGAGTCGGTGCACAGCGCGCAGCGTATACCCTTCACCTTGTTGGCGGCGATGGAAACGCCGATACCCGTGGTGCAGATCACGATGCCCTTGTCGCATTCCCCGGCGGCCACCGCCCGGGCGGCCCTTTCAGCGAATACGGGATAGTCCACGCTCTCGGTGGAGTAGCACCCGAAATCCTCGTAGTCGATGTCGTTCTCCTCCAGCCAGATGAGGATGTCCTGCTTCAGCAGGTAGCCGCCGTGGTCACAGGCGATGGCAATTTTCATAGTGGTCGTCTCCTTTGTGTTTTTACAGCTTCCGGAACGTGGGCTTTCCGCCCTCAAACGTGCAGAAATACCGGAACCCGCACGTCCGCAGCAGCGCCTGCGTTTCCCGGACGCAGCAGCCTACATATTCGGCGGAGTGCGCGTCCGAGCCGATGGTGATGATCTCGCCGCCCGTCTCCCGGTACAGCTTCAACAGCGGCGCGTCCGGCAGGGGCACGTTGCCCCGGTTGGTGTTGCACTCGATGCCGCACCCGCTTTCGATCAGTGCCCGGAAAATCTCCCGGCACTGGTCGTAATGCCCGTCGAAGGTCATCTGCTCGCCCAGATTTTCATTCATGTACCGCAGCGGCAGCGTCAGGTGGCCCAGCACACTGAACCTACCCCACCGCGCCAGACGCAGTACGTCCTCCAAGTAGCTGTCTATGACTCTATGATAATACGTTTCGCTGTTTTTTTCAATGTAATACAGGTCAAAATGTTTGAATTTTTCGCCTGCCATATGTACGGAGCCTATAACAAAGTCCAGCTTTGGCGCCTCGCCCAGCAGTTTCTCCGCCCGGTCAAAGCCCATGGGCGCCTCGCCCAGCTCCGCCCCCAGCCGAATGACCAGCCGCCCGGCATATGTCTCCCGCGTCTCCGGCAGCTCCCGCAGCAGCCGCGACCAGTCGAAATGCTCCCGGGGCCGGTGGTCGCCCCACAGCACCGTGTCCACGTGGTCCGTCACGCAGATCTCGTCCAGCCCAGCCCGCACCGCCGCTTCCGCCAGCTCACTGACCGTCAGCTGTCCGTCCGGCGACGTGGCCGAGTGGGTATGATAGTCCGCCAGATACATCCTTCACCTGCTCATTTCTTCTTAAAGAAGCTCTTGCGCCTTTCGTAGTTGCTCTCGCCCAGCATATCGCTGAAGCTCCGCAGGGCCTCCTTCTGCTCCTTCGTCAGATTTCGCGGCGTCTCTACGTTCACGGTGACATACTGGTCGCCGCGGCCTCTGCCGTTCAGCACCGGGATACCCTTGCCCCGCAGCCGGAACACCGTGCCCGTCTGGGTGCCCTCCGGCAGGTCGTATTTCACCTTGCCGTCAATGGTGGGGATCTCCAGCGTGGCGCCCAGCACCGCCTGGGCGAAGGTGATGGGCGCGTCGCAGAACACGTCCACGCCCTCCCGGCGGAATGTCTCGTCCGGCTGCACCATGACGGTGATCAGCAGGTCGCCGGCGCTGCCGCCGTTTTTGCCGGCGTTGCCCTGACCCCGCAGGGAGATGGTCTGGCCGTGGTCGATGCCGGCGGGGATGTTGACCTTGATGGTCTTGCGTTTCCGCACCCGACCCTGTCCGCCGCAGTCGGTACAGGGCTGATGGATAATGCGGCCGGTGCCGTGACACTTCTGGCAGGGACGGCTGGTGGCAAACACGCCCATAGGCGTCCGCTGCTGCACCTGCACCTGGCCGCTGCCGCGGCAGTCGGGGCAGATCTCCGGCGTGGTCCCCGGCTGGCAGCCGCTGCCCTTGCAGGTAGCGCACTGCTCGCTGCGCTCCACGGTCACGTCCTTCTCGCAGCCGAAGGCCGCCTCCTTGAACGTCACGGACACGCTGGCGCGGATGCTCTCGCCCCGCTGGGGCGCGTTGGGGTTACGGCGCTGTTGGCCGCCAAAGCCGCCGCCGAAAAAGCTGCCGAAGATATCGCCCAGATCGCCGAAGTCGAAGCCGCCCGCACCGCCATACGCGCCGCCGCCTGCGCCCGCGCCGTAGCTGGGATCCACGCCCGCGAAGCCGAACTGGTCGTACCGGGCCTTTTTCTCCGGGTCGGACAGCACCTCGTTGGCCTCGTTGACCTCCTTGAACTTCTCCTCGGCCTCCTTGTCACCGGGGTTCATGTCCGGGTGGTACTTTCGGGCCAGCTTTTTATATGCTTTTTTGATCTCGTCCTCCGATGCGCCCTTGCTGACGCCGAGGACCTCATAATAATCTCGTTTTTCCTGTGCCATGGGATAAATCTCCTATTGCCAGTCTTGTTGCCTGCGGAGCCGACTCCATCGGCAAAGCGATGGATTTTGCGTCCTGCCGATGGCAGACCGACGACGGCGTACCGCGTGTACGTCGAGGAGGTCTGACGATGGTAGGGCGCAAAAGGCGCGCTTTTCCTAAACGCCACAACAAGGGACAGGTACTTCCTGCCCCTTATTGCGGGATATATTTGCCTTACTTGTTGTTCTGGTCATCATCGTCGACTACCTTATAGTCGGCGTCGTAGTACTGCTGACCGCCGTTGGGGTCACCGCCGGGCTGCTGACCGCCCATGTTGGGGTCACCCTGAGGCGCCTGCTGCTGGTACAGCTTCTCGCTCATCTTGTAGAACAGCTGGGTCAGCTCCTCGGTGGCCGCCTTGATGGCGTCGGTGTCCTCGCCCTTCAGGGTCTCCTTCAGCTTCTCGACACCGGCGCGGATAGGCTCCTTCTCGCTCTCGGGCACCTTGTCGCCCACCTCGTTCAGGGTCTTCTCGGCCTGATAGACCATCTGGTCGGCCTGGTTGCGGACCTCCACCTTCTCCTTGATCTTGGCGTCCTCGGCGGCGTACTGCTCGGCCTCCTTGACGGCCTTCTCAATATCCTCCTTGCTCATGTTGGAGGAGGAGGTGATGGTGATGTGCTGGGCGTTGCCGGTTCCCAGGTCCTTGGCGCTGACGTTCACGATTCCGTTGGCATCGATGTCGAACGTGACCTCGATCTGGGGCACGCCGCGGCGGGCCGGGGCAATGCCGTCCAGGTGGAAGCGGCCCAGGCTCTTGTTGGCGGCGGCCATCTCACGCTCGCCCTGCAGCACGTTGACCTCCACGGAGGTCTGGTTGTCGGCGGCGGTGGAGAAGATCTGGCTCTTCTTCACGGGGATGGTGG
>OLOX01003133.1_pt1 | contig 12877 bp, 10 predicted proteins | sample 1672091 | NCBI WGS metagenome assembly OLOX01 (sample SAMEA3136644, study PRJEB25190) | human gut metagenome | reverse complement strand
ACCTGCTTGAAAAGGCTAAACTTGAAAAGCGCATAGCGGCTCTGGAGAGCGAACATCGCTCGTTCAACAAGGGTCTGGGCGACAACAGGGCAAAACTCCGCACCCGCACCGACGACATAGAGAAGTTGGAGATCATCATCTCGAAGATGGAGGAAGACCGCGCCAGATTTATGTCGGTCGTGCAGCGTGGCAGCGACGGCAACGCGATAAATGCGTTGAAACTTGACAAATGCGAGTTTACCGACACGGAGCGCATGGGCAAATATCTTCAGTCACTGGCCCGTTCCACCAACACACACGGCGAGTATGTGCGTATCGGCGAGATTTACGGCTTCCCCGTAAGTATAAAATCCGAGCGTACTCTCGTGGACGGAGTGGAAGCCATACGCAGCCACTTTGTCGTAGAGGGGCAGTATCGCTACACATATAATAACGGTTATCTCGCCATGTCGGACACGCAGGCCGCCTGCATGAACTTTCTGAACGCGCTGGAGAGGATACCGGAGGTTATCAAATCCCATCAGGAACAAGCGGAGAAACTCCGTGTGGATTTACCGACACTCCAAGCTATCGCCGCCCGCACATGGGGCAAGGAAGACGAACTGAAAGCCCTAAAAGCGGAGCTTGCCACCCTCGACCAAAAGATTACCGCCGAGCTTGCTCCCAAACAAGGTGAAAATGACGTAGAGAAGGATAAACAGATTAATACAGTTGATAGCCCGGATCAGTCTGACGGTTCTGACAAGTGGTTAGTTGCAGAACCTCGTTATAATTATATATCGGTTACAAATAAAGACCATCCGTATTCTCGCCGATTCGGACTATAACATGAAATGCAAGCCAGATATTATATTTGGGTTGCATTTTATTTTTTAGTGACAATTAAGTCTGTCTATCCAGATATATCCGATGTCTAATCCAGCGCCAAATTTGTCTAACCGAAATAGTTTTATCTTGTATTTGCTTATTTGTCAGTATAATTTTGCAATTCAACTAAATTTACATAGGCGTATGAAGAAGCGAAAATGATTATCACATGGACGAGGCGAACACTCGTCGTTGAGGTATCACATCCCTCAATGAGATTGGACATGGAATCTCGTTACTACCAAAATAATCCAATCAATTAAATAATCACTGCGCCAGGCGCAGTTTTAATAATTCATCAAAAACCAGGTACATGAAAAGATTTATTTTATTCTATCTGCTAAGTGCCATGATAATGGTGGCAGAAGCTCAAAATCATCATGTGTTCGGCGTTGTGATTGACTCATCGAATGATGAACCGTTAATAGGTGCTACAGTTATGCCTGTCGGCAACGGAGAAGGCACAGTAACAGACGTTGAGGGAAAATTCTCGCTGAACCTTGATTCTTCGGTAAAACAGATTAAGGTTTCGTATGTAGGCATGGAATCACTGACCACTGATGCAGTATTCGGTCGAAGCATGACAATAAGACTCAAAAATACGGAAAATGTTCTTAACGAGGTGATTGTCGTTGCCTATGGCACCTCCACAAAAGGTGCTTTTACAGGTTCTGCATCGGTAGTGAATGCAGCGCAGTTGGAAGATCGCCTTGTCACCGATGTCACCAAGGCTCTCGCGGGCACAGTCGCCGGTGTCCAGTTGCAAAGCGCAAGCGGTCAGCCCGGTACCGAACCTGTGGTAAGGATTCGTGGTGTCGGGTCAATCAACGCAGGTATGGATCCGCTGTATGTCGTTGATGGCATACCCTATGACGGAGGTATCCGCTCCATAAATCCTCAAGATGTGGAATCCATAACCGTTTTGAAAGATGCGGCATCGGCTGCGCTTTATGGTGCGCGCGGTGCTAACGGTGTTATTCTCGTAACTACCAAAAAAGGTCATGAAGGGCGCCGTAAGGTCACTTTTGATGCCCGCTGGGGTGTAAACTCACGTCAAGTTCCGCGTTATGATGTAATTACATCGCCGGAGGAATATGTAACAACCATCTATAACGCTCGTCGCAACTACTATCTTTATCGCGGGCAAAACGAAGAAGCTGCATATAATTTCGCTGTAAACGGCAATGCGCAGGATCCCGGACTAAATGGAGCCCCGGGAAAGAATACTCTCGGATATCAAATGTGGACAATTCCCGATGGGGAGAATTTGATTTTACCCAACGGCACATTCAATCCCAATGCAAAACTTGGGTATAGCGATGGAGAGCATTACTTTACTCCAGATGATTGGCAGAAGGAATCTTACCGCAATGGTTTCCGTCAGGAATACAACCTTGCTATTCAAGGCGGCAATGACCGAGGCACTTATATGCTCTCGGGGTCATATCTCGATGATGCGGGCTCTATCGTGGAATCAAGTTTCAAACGCCTTACTGCACGTGCCACCGGAGAATACGATGTTTATAAATGGCTAACTGTAGGTGCAAATATGCAATACACCTATGAAGCATCAAATAATCCCGGAGGTCAGACAGAAACCGGTTATTCTAACAATGTCTCATATATGGCAGATTATATCGCTCCCATATATCCCATGTACATTCGTGATGCATCCGGCAATATACTCCATGACGAGATTACAGGTCGTCCGTTATACGATTACGGAATGAAAGGCCTTGGCCTTCCATATTCACGTTCATTTGTGGCAGGAGGTAATCCAACAGGGTCCCTTGTATATGATAAGAATGAATACCTGCATGATATTCTTAATACTAAATGGTATGCCCGGATAAATCCGATTGAAGGGCTTACTTTGACAGGTACACTTGGATATTATCTTGATAATCTTAGGTATAATCATTTTTCTAATGACAAATACGGACAAAGCTCCAATTATGGAGGTTCAATAATACAAGAGACCTCGCGTACCCGTTCTATAAATATGCAAGGTCTTGCCAACTATCGGATATCATTTGCAGATTATCATAATTTTGACTTTTTGCTTGGATATGAAGAGTATTCACTCAATATATCAGGAATATGGGGCGAAGGGCAAAATATTTATAGCAATTACAACCATACCTTGTCCAATATAATTGACAACAAAGATCTTGGAGGCAGCGATGATTCGTATGCGACACGAGGCATATTCGGTCGTGTCAATTACAATTATGACAATCGCTATTTCGGTAGTGTTTCATATCGCCGCGATGCGTCATCGCGATTTGCAAAAGACAAACGTTGGGGTAATTTCTGGAGTGTCAGTGCGGCCTGGGATATCTCTAACGAGAAATTCATGCAGCAGTTCAGCTCTACGGTGGATATGTTGAAGTACAAAGTATCTTTCGGACAACAAGGCAACGACCAGATGGCACAAGCCGGCATAATCAACAATTATCCCTATATCGACCAATATAATCAGGGCGGAGCAAATGGCGTATGGTCTGTTGGAACACTCTATTTCAAGGGCAATCCCAATCTTACATGGGAAACATCCAATTCGTTCAATACCGGTTTTGATTTCAGTCTGTGGCAACGGACATTATCAGGTAGTATAGAATACTTTATGCGACAAACAGACGATATGCTTTTCTTCAAACCTACAGGACTATCATCTGGTTATTCTTCAATCCCTATGAATATTGGCTCAATGCGAAACAGCGGTATTGAACTTGAACTTAATTACCGCCCCATATCAACTGATAAAATCACTTGGGATGTTAATTTCAACCTGACCTATATCAACAACAAGATTCTGAAACTTGCTCCCGAACTCAACGGGCGTTGGCAATCGGGATCACAGATTTTTGAAGAAGGCAAAAGCCGCTATCAGCTCTATCTTGTGAAATATGCCGGAGTAGATCCAGAAAATGGTTCTTCGTTATGGTGGGGTCGTCATGCCGATGGCACAGAATTCAAAACCAATGATTATGACCTTGCGTATAATGGAAACAAGGCAACCGGAGATGTGGCAAACCGACAGGCAACCGGAAATATGCTTCCCCCTCTTTACGGAGGATTCGGAACAACTCTGCAGGCTTTCGGCTTTGATTTCTCAGTAACATTCGGATATCAACTTGGTGGAAAGATTCTGGATTCAGGTTATCAAACCCTTATGAGCGGGGCATATCAAGAAGACAAAGGTACCGCGTTCCACAAGGACTTGCTCAACGCATGGACACCACAATCACCATCTGCGTCGGTTCCTCGTCTTGATTGGGGTGCAAGGTACACAGGCGCCACAAGTGACCGATGGCTGACAAGTTCCAATTATCTGTCGCTAAATAATATCTCACTCGGATATACGCTCCCATCATCTCTTACATCAAAGATAGGCATTGAATCTATCCGTATATATGGTGCCGCCGACAACGTGGCTCTCTGGAGTCGTCGCAAGGGTATGGATCCCCGCCAGAGCTATATTCAAAGTTATGCCGGATATTACGCTGCACTGAGAACTATCTCCGGAGGTTTAAAAATTACATTTTAATTCTTATCCAACAAAAAAATGAAAATAATATATTATTTAATTCCAATACTCTGCATGATGTCTTTGGGCTCATGCAACGACCTTGACACCGAGCCGATCGGTCCGACGCTTACGGGAGACCAACGTGAGGATGTAATCAAGGATCAGGCTTCCAAACTGCAAGCAACTGTATCCGGAGTCTATGGCAACTTCTATGCCTACCGCAACGTATATGATGACTTCTATGATTATGGCGTTCCATCGATACTGATAATGCTAAACCAGAGGTCGGAAGGACTTGTCTCCGCTTCATACGACTATGGCTGGTATGCTTCGTGCGGACAATTTGCTGATAATACACCCACGAGTTCATATACCCGAATAATCTGGGGAACATACTACAATACCATCTATTCAGCAAACCAAGTGATGGAGATTGTTGACAAAGATGCACAAGACATGACTCTGCGTTACTATATGGCGCAGGCTCTTGGGGCACGAGCGTACAGCTACTGGATGTTAGCCCAGTTATGGCAATTCAATTATGCAGTCAACCCTGATGCTCCTTGTGTGCCTATTGTAACTGAATCCAATTCTGAGGACGCAGCAATAAATGGAGTCGCAAGAGCCTCGGTTAAGGATGTTTACAAGCAGATTATGGCCGATCTCACTACAGCTATTGGATTTCTCAACGACAATCCAGTCTCTCGTGAAGACAAACGATATATGGATTTATCCGTATTATATGGTCTCAGAGCTCGTGCCAACCTTTGTATGCAATTGTATGAGGATGCCTATGACGATGCTATAAAAGCGATTGAACTCACCTCCGCAAATCCTCTTTCAGCGGAAGAAGTTTCAGTTCCCGGTTTTAACAACGTAAAAGATAATAACTGGATGTGGGGCATTGTTATTGAAGAACCGGACGCTCACGGTCTTTATACTTATGCCGGATTCATGGGTTCCTTCACATATGGTTATGCTTATGCTGGACAGTGGCAGCTTATCAATAGCCGTTTATATTCAGCAATTCCTGACAAGGATATCAGAAAAGGCTGGTGGATTGCACCAAAAACCAGAACATCAATAGCTGATAATTATCAAGCTACCATTGACGGACTTTCTGCCTCGCAATATCTTGATGCGGTTGAGGCACCAGATTATGCTGTTGTGAAATTTGCGCCTTTTGGCGATGTACTGCAACAATCCACAAACTGCTCTGATGTTCCTCTGATGCGAGTGGAAGAGATGTATCTTATCGCAGCCGAAGCAAAGGCTATGACCGATGTTTCTGACGGAAAGACATTGCTTGAACAATTTGTCAACACCTACAGATGGACTGACCACAATTCCCCATACATTTGTCAGGCCTCGTCGTCAGAAGATCTTAGAGATGAGATATTTTTTCAGCGACAGATTGAACTTTGGGGTGAGGGATTTGAATACATGGACCGTCTAAGGCTAAATAAAGGCATCGACCGACGAAATGCAAATTTCAATCCGGATTGGGCTTTCAATATTCCGGCTCAATCAGCAGTTCTTCTGTATCAGATTCCTCAAGCCGAGATAGAGGGAAATCCTGGGATAACCTCATCCGACCAGAATCCTTCGGGATCCGCTTCACTATAAAAAAATTAGAAACAGCTTTTTTATACTCCGTCGGGATGCGACGAGATGTCGCGTCCCGACTTCTTTCGTTCTTTTCAAACCTGCACGATTTTTTGTAATTTTGCAAAAGACTGACGGATTAAGGTTTAATAATTATGAATCGGACATAATAATTGAATCAAATAATGTTACAACAAAAGATTAAAGGCATATTATGTGAATGGCTGGTGTTGTGGGCATCGGTGTTTGTGTTATACCAAATGCTATGGACATTAATATATAATTTCCCTGCACGGTTTTATGAAAAGCACGATTTCATAATGGTAAATCTCAAATTTCTGTTTTTAAATGCCATTTACTGCGCAGTAGCCCTCTTTATTGCTTATAAAAGCGTTTGGTTTGCAAGGCAAAAAAGAAATTTGACATCAAAAATAATAACTTTTTCTGTATGTCTTCTGTTTTTCAATTTCCTATGGTCTATATTGTTTGCAATAGTTGCAACACCACTATACCTTGCACACGGACCGCTCCTTACTTATGCCATTGATACTTATGCTTTGGCGGTAACATCGACTATGATACTGTCTCTTTTGTTTACATCAAAATATATTAAAGCCTACATAACAGAGGCTGATTTGCGAAATAAAGAGAGGGAGGATGCTAAAGATATTGCAATCAAGAATCTACAACTTCAAATCAGTCCGCATTTTCTGTTCAATAATCTCAGCACCCTTTCATCGCTTATTGATGAGGACAAACATAAGGCCGAAGATTTTTTAATGCATTTATCGCAGTTTTACCGACATACATTGCAGAATATTCCTAATACTCTTATAACTATCTCTGATGAATTAAATCAACTTGAAGATTATTTGGCTTTACTGCACGCGAGGTTCGGTTCATCAGTGTGTGTCAGCATTCAAGTTGCAGAAGGAGGAGGTAAAAACGGTCTTTTACCTCCGGGGACAATTCAGCTTCTTGTAGAAAATTGCATTAAACACAACAGATTTTCCCGAAAAAATCCATTGTCGATAGTGATAAAATTCGATGAAACTACACTTACCGTCATTAATGATTTACGGCCACTAAAAAGGAGCCAGGATTCAAGTAAAATCGGGCAAGAAAACATCAAGGCTCGCTATCGCCTCCTCGATAAGCAAAATGTCATAATTGAAAATGATTCTTGTCATTATAGTGTCACCATACCACTGATAACACAGAGATGGAAATACTAATATTAGAGGACGAGGAACCCAACTACAAGCGTCTAAGCAAAATGTTGGCAAATCTCCGTCCGAATGCAGAGGTATTCGGACCGATAGATAATGTCGCGGAAGTAAGAATGTTTCTGACTGAGAACACTGTTGACCTCATACTTGCAGATATCCGGCTTAGTGATGGATTGGCATTTGAGGCTTTTGATGAAACAGACCTCAGATGCCCGGTGATATTTACAACAGCATATGATGAATATGCGATCAAGGCATTCAAATATAATGGCATTGACTACTTGTTGAAACCTATCGTCAAGGAGGAACTCGCAATGGCATTAGATAAATCGGATGCCTTGAAAGGGAAAGATGAAATTCCAGGGTTAAATGAGCTTTTTCGTCTTCTGGATAAAGATAATACAAAATACCGCCGCCGTTTTTTAGTTCCTGACAGAGATGGAATGATCGCGGTTTCAACCGAACAGATAAGATATATATCTTATGAAAACGGAATGGCGAAGTTATATCTCACAAAGAATCGTATTTTTTCAATAGACTATTCACTTGATGAAATCGAGAGGGAACTTGATCCCGAACAGTTTCTAAGAGTAACACGCTATCATATTGTGAGTATATCTGCCATAGAGAGACTTACAACATGGTTTGGCAGAAAAACCAAAATTCAGATTATTGATTGGCCCGATGCAGAAATATACATCATCAAAGAAAAGGCTCCCCTTCTAAAACGATGGCTTGACCGATAGCTATTGTTTTTGACTCCTGACAGGGACAGATTGTATTTATTGAATATGACGATTATGCAATCTGTCAACTTTTGCTATGCCCAAAATTCATATCAATAATGCTCTATGTCAGTAGTAGCTAATTGAAATTCAATAACTTGAAATAATTTGAATTCTGATTTAGCTCAACTATAATATCAGCTAATATAACCAGAACATTAACTATTAAATAATGAACAGAATTCTCATTGTAGATGCCTCCGAATCCGACCGTAGGCTTATGTCGGGCTTGCTTGTCAAACTCGGCTATGAGCCGATAGCCGTTAAGATCATGGAGGCGGTAAAGGATATTGATATGGCTATCCTTTTTTGTTTGCCATCCGGTATTCCTGTGGGGTCATTCCGGTGTTGCGCTTGAAATAGTCACTGAAAAATGAGAGGCTTGGGAAATTGTATTTCCATGCAAGTTCTGACAGCGGCATCTCGGACTGTAACAAGTCAAGGCGTACCTGCATCACAGTAAATATGTCAATCGCTTCTTTGGGTGATTTGCCATAACGGGTCTTGACTATTTCGGAAAGATAACGTGTCGTGATACATAGTTTATCAGCGTAATAAGATACATTCCGGGATTCACGGTAATGCTTGCCGAGTAGTTGCCGAAAACGGAAGAACAGCTCATCCTTATGATTTTTGAACGACAATATGCCTTTCCCGTTATTCCGCATTACCGTTCTGAACAACATATAAAACGATTTCAGTTGTGGAACGGATACCTGATACTGCTCTTTGGTGTCACACATACCAATAACGGGAGCCATGAACCTGAACATTCCACCGGTTGCCGCCGACAGTTCCGGAGAATCGACAACACAGGCATTATTGAAAGCGTCAGTGGCGACATCTTCAAGCTGATTGCGGGCGGCAAGCTGAAAAAATTTGCTTACGGCAAGTATTTCCACCTCGTAATCTTCCGACCGCTGCTGAACTTTTATCACATCTCCGGGATTGAACAGCACCACGCTTCCGGCAGTTTCTTCTATAATGTCAAAATTACAAAGGACTTTCGCCGTGCCTCTAATCACATGAAGAATCAGCGCACAGTTAATGGCAAGTCCGTCGCTTGTGTACTGCGGCGGCACTCCTTTATATATAGCCAGAGGTTTCTCGTCTGTTACAAATGGGGTAAACATAATTGTTCCGTTTTAATGCCGCAAAGTTACTCAAAATTTACATACATTCGATATGTAATTCCGATTTTACGAAATTTATCGCCGAAAATCGTAACAATCAGGTGCGCACATGGCAGTAATTTTGCAGTGTAATTAAAAATAAAGCAGATGAAAACAAGAAAATTAGGAAACATAACTGTTTCCGCAATAGGGATGGGGTGCATGGGCTTTACCCACGCCTACGGCAAAACCCCGGAAGAAAGAGAGGGCATCCGTCTTGTGCATAAGGCTTTCGAGATGGGCTGTACCCTTTTCGACACCGCCGAGATGTATAGCTATTTCGGCAACGAGGAATTTGTAGGCAAAGCCCTGAAAGGCCTTCCCCGTGAGAAAGTCATAATATCCGACAAGTTCTGGCCGGAGAAACTTCCCGGACATGATTTCTCCGAGGACAAACTCAGTGAAACAGGCATCCGTAAATCTCTTGAAGGTTCGCTCCGCAGATTGCAGACCGACTACATAGACATCTATACGGAACATCAGATGAGGGAAGGCAACGAGGAAGAAGTTGCCTACATCATGGGAAAACTGATACAGGAGGGCAAGATAAGAGGCTGGGGTCAGTCTTCTCCGACCGCCGGGCAAATCCGCAAGGCTCATGCAGTCACTCCCATAACCGCCATACAGAGCGAATATTCCATGATGGCACGCCAGTGGGAAAAAGAAGTGTTGCCGATTTGCCGTGAACTCGGAATAGGTTATGTGGCTTTCTCGCCGATGGCAAACGGGTTCCTTAGCGGAAAGTACACCGCCGACACCCAGTTCAGTGGAGATGACCTGCGAACTGTCATAACACGTTTCGACAAGACCAATATGGAACGGAATCAGCCTTTACTCGACCTTGTGAACCGTTATGCAGCGGACAAACATTGCACCACGGCACAAATATCGTTGGCCTGGGATCTGATGGCTTATGAATCCCTTGTGCCTATCCCCGGTATGCGCAGCGATGCCCGCATAGAGGAAAACCTCGGTGCAGCGGATGTTGAGTTGACCGCTGAAGAATATGCGTCACTGACAGCAGAACTTGACAAGCTCACTGTCTATGGCGACCGCCGCGGACTTACGAATCTTGCTTCTGTTCCAAGCAGCGTGAAACAGGATGAATCAAACATCAATACCAAATAAGAACTATCATGGGAAAGAAAACTATTATAGTTGTCGGTGCCGGCAAAGGGCTTGGCAACCACGTCGCCGAAAAGTTCGGTACCGAGGGCTACCGCGTCATACTGATGGCGCGTAATCCGGAATCTCTTGATGCCTATCAGCAGGAATTGACGAAAAAAGGGATAGAAGTATATACGCATATCGCTGATGCCGCAGTTCCTGAAACTCTGACAGAGGCATTTGATTGGGTAAAACAAAAATTCGGCACCCCCGATGTCCTGTTCTACAATGTCGGCATAACCGCTCCGGTAGAGGACGGCAAGACAGATGCCGGTGAATTGACTCGCCATTTCATTGTTGATGTGGCAAGTGCCTACCACTGTTTCAAACTTGTCTGTGACGAAGATTTTATAGAGCGTCACGGTTCGGTAATATTCACCGGCGGTGGTTTGGCAGAATATCCGACAATGGGATTTCTCCCGCTGTCAATCGACAAGGCCGCTCTAAAGGCTATGGCTGTCGCCCTTCATGACGAAATGGCTCCCAAAGGTGTATTTGTAGGCACCGTAACGATATACGGCTCTATCGGCATTGACAGATTCTTCGCTCCGGTACAAATTGCCAATAGAATCTGGGAACTCAATCAACATCGTGATGTATGTGAGGTCAAGTATGCCTATCCGGAACTTGACGGACGCGGGCTGGATGCCACTCATTATTGGAGTGAGGCATTTTCGCTGGCAGATAAATACAGATAACCATGCTATATCTGATAATCGTTCTCTGCATGGGTCTTTTCATTCCTTTGCAGACCGCCGCCAATGCTCGTTTGCGTCAGGCTGTGGGGCCGGTTTATATCACCACTTTTATATCTTTCGCGGTTTCTACACTGTCACTTATAGCTGTATCTCTTATGTCAGGCACAAACGTGTTGCCAACAGTAGAGATTCTGCAATCCTCACCGTTGTGGGTGTGGACAGGAGGAATAATAGCGTTATTGACTATAACCTGCGCCATATACCTGTTCAGGGAAATCGGACAGCTTCAGGGGATGTTGATACCGATGTTCAGTCAACTGCTTTTCAGCCTTTGCATAGACCATTTCGGATGGTTCGGCTCGACAGTGATACCTTTTGATTTGAAACGTGCCGCCGGAGCCGCGATGCTGATTGCGGGTATCACCCTTGTTGTCGTATTGCCTGTAAAGAGGAAGAAAAGTGAAGATTCCGGCACTAACGTAATAAGAAAACTGTTTTGGCAATTCTGCGCGATAGTGTCAGGGTGTCTGATGGCGAGTATCGGTGCTATCTATGCCCGGTTAGGCTCCATAACTGGGTCGGCAATACAAGCAAGCACAATATCCTTTATAATTGCCACCGCTGTGATTTTCATATATTGTGTAATAGCGGGAAAACTAATCAGTATCAAAAAGGCTTTTTCCCGTAAATATCCGTGGTGGATGTGGATTGGCGGCATTGCCGGAGCGACAACGGTATTCGGCAACGCATGGCTGATTCCAAAAATCGGTGTCGGGGTATTTGTGATGGCACTCCTTGTCGGACAGTTGCTGCTGAGTCTGCTGATGGAACGAAACGGTTGGCTTGGCGCACCTAAAAAAGCCATTACTATAAGACAAATCGGGGGTATTGCCATAATGCTTGCCGGTGTTGCCCTAATCAGAATAGGATAATCAATCTTTTTTTCCTCCGATGAAACAGATAATTCCATCAATATTGTCGCGGCATCAGACCAACTCTATTCTGATTGCCATAATACTCTCAATGCTAATGTGTAATAATATGAACGCACAGGAAATAAAACTCCCGGATTTTGATATGTCTGCCGGGAAATCACTCATACACTCAATATCAGACCGTCATAGTGGGAGGGCATTTGATACACAAAAAGAAGTGTCGGATACAACTCTTGGACTTCTGCTTTGGTGTTCCGTCGGCATCAACCGTGAAAATGCGATATTTCCGTTTCCCGGAAAACCGTCCGCCAACCGCTGTAATCCCACCGCCATGAACAGTCAGGAAATCAGAGCGTATGTTTTTGGAGCGGAACAAGTTTTTGAGTACGTTCCGGAATCACATTCCCTACGAATAATAACGGAGGGCGATTACAGACATCTTATTGCCGGAAATGAAACTTTTTCACAAGCCTATGTAATGGACGCTCCGTATTCGATTGTGTTTGTAGCCGACACAGATAAATTGCCGGAAAAGGCAGACCGTAAATTATGGGCGGCTTTTGACGCAGGGATAGCTTGTGAGAATCTTAATCTTGCCTGTTGTGCCTTAGGGCTTTCAACAGTTCCGAGAGCGACAATGGATATAGCCGGCATACAATCCTTGCTGCAACTGAGGGATACCCAAATTCCGATGCTCAATAATCCAATCGGATATAATTTGAGATGAGATGCCAAAATATCATAACAAATATTCAAAAGGCGGGAAATCCTGCCTTTTGTGCTATATGACATAATCTAATTTAATCAAAACAACATGAACAAGGTACTCATTGTTGATGCCTCCGAATCCGACCGTCGGCTTATGTCGGGCTTGCTTGTCAAGCACG
>OLOX01003124.1_pt1 | contig 12895 bp, 10 predicted proteins | sample 1672091 | NCBI WGS metagenome assembly OLOX01 (sample SAMEA3136644, study PRJEB25190) | human gut metagenome | reverse complement strand
GCTATCATTATAAACAACGCTGTCAAGTGTTGGAATAGGCCTTGGCAGTATGGCTACAATAGACCGAATGCTCTGCCAAGCGGCAGAGCATTTTTTGCATATCGGAAGGAGGGCACTATGAATATCCTTAAAGTCATAAATCGCGCAGAAGATGCAGCATTGCTTCTGGTTGGGGATACATACCAAATTGAAGCTATAGGATTTGGCAATTGGTTTAGCATAATTAGAAATGTACTACCAGACCGCTGTTGTCATGAGTTGACAATACCTCATCGAAGCCCAGACGAACAACTTCAAAGGCTTTGGGAAGAGGTTCGAAATATGGACGATGATAATATTGTCTTGGAAAAAATGGTGCGTAGTGACTATTCTCATCCAATCGATAGCGATATTTTCGACTCAAAATCAGATGATGAGATTATATTGTGCCTAAATTATAATGGGCTCTATGGCCTAAATAACATTAATCGTCTACTACAACTAAATAATTCGAATCCGGCAGTAGATATAGGAGTATGGAGATTCAAAGTTGGTGATCCCATTCTGTTTAACGATTCTGGCCGGTTTAGTGTCCTTTATAACAACATGAAAGGAAGAATCCTCTCAATCCAAGATTCAACTGAAAGCGTATATTTCACAGTAGAGATTGATGCTTTGCTCGATGAGCTGGAAGTGCTGTGTTGTTATGGACTGGACTATATTGGTAATGATGGAGGGAAAACGCAAGTTGGCTTTAACATTAATCGAACAAAGCCATACTCCAGTGATGAAGAACGCACAACGATGGAGCACATCGTTCCTTTCCAGATTGCATATGCGGTTTCCATACACAAAGCGCAGGGCCTTGAGTATGATTCTGTGAAAATTGTTATTGCAGATGAAACCGAAGATCAAATAACTCATAACATTTTTTATACAGCAATCACTCGAGCCAAGCAGCACTTGACAATATATTGGTCGCCAGAAGTGTGCAATCGCATTTTGGCGCGCATTAGGCCTGTGAACTACAAAAGAGATTTTCAACTTCTGAAAGCAAAAAACAATCTATAGTAATACACATTTGTATGTGTTCAAGGAGATTCAATATGGCCATAAGTTATAAAAAACTCTGGAAGCTACTTATCGACAAGGATATGAAGAAGAAGGATCTATGCGAAAAGGCGGGTATCAGCCCTGCATCCGTTACTAAGATGGGAAGAAACGGGCATGTCACTACAGAGATTCTCTTAAAGATATGCACTGCGTTGGATTGCAGTATCGAAGATATCATGGAGATTGTACCAGATAAATAACAACGCACTTTTCTTGCTTCAGGAGGATGAATGATTTCCAGCTGATAATAGCTACATAAATAGAGAAATGAGGAAAAGTAAATGGCTAATAAGCAGATGATAGATGCAATGTGGGACGATTCACCTGTCGATGTTTCCACCGAAGTGAACTTTATCTGGTCCATCGCGAACAAACTGCGCGGACCATACCGCAGCGACAAATACAAGGATGTTATCATTCCAATGACGATCATCCGTCGCTTTGAGTGTGCTCTTGCACCCACCAAGCAGAAGGTCGTAGACCAGTTCAAAGCAAACCCGAATTTCCCGGCAAAGGCGATGTATCGCATTTCCGGCTTCCAGTTTTATAACACCAGTGAATTTGACCTTGCAGAGCTTGTAAATGACGCAGACCATATCGCCGCCAATTTTAAGAGCTATCTGCAGGGATTTTCCGCAAATGTGCTGGAAATCTTGATGTCCAAGGAGCGCGGTCTGAACTTTGGCGAAGAAATCGACAAGATGGACAAGAATAACCGCCTGCTCTCCGTCATCAAGGCGTTCTCCGAACTTGACCTTGATCCTCGTACCATCGACAATGTGAAGATGGGATATATTTTCGAGGAACTGATCCGTAAGTTCTCTGAAAATGCCGAAGCCGGCGACCACTATACCGGCCGCGACATTATTAAACTGATGGTCAATATTCTGCTTGCCGAAGGCTGTGACGATATCTTTGATGACGGCAAGGTCATCACCATATTGGATCAGGCCTGCGGCACGGGCGGTATGCTCTCCACCGGGTACAATTTCATCAAGCGTTATAATCCCTCTGCCGATGTGCGCCTGTTCGGACAGGAGATCAACCCGGAGTCTTATGCCATGTGCCTTGCCGAGATGCTCATCAAGGGGCAGAACGCCGAAAACATCTGCTATCAGGACACCATGAAAGCCGACCGATTTAAGGGCACGAAGATGCGCTTTGTGCTGGAAAATCCGCCGTTCGGCACCGCCTGGGGCGGCAAGGACGCTGCTGAAGGTGTCGAAGATGCCGTCAGCACAGAGTATCAGAAAGGGTTTGATGGTCGTTGGGGCGCAGGCCTGCCGGGTTCCGGTGATATGCAGATGCTGTTCCTCCAGTCTGCCATTGACAAAATGGACGACAACTTTGGCCGTGCTGCAATCATCGAAAACGGCAGCCCGCTCTTCTCCGGCGGTACGGCATCCGGCGAGAGTCAGATTCGTCGCTGGATGTTGGAAAGCGATTTGATTGAAGCCGTCATTGCGCTGCCAACCGACCTCTTTTATAACACAGGCATCGCTACATACATCTGGGTCCTCTCCAAGAATAAGCGTCCGGAGCGCAAAGGCAAGATTCAGTTGATTGACGCATCTACTTTCTTCAAAAAGCTGCGTAAAGCCTTGGGCGATAAGAAAAATGAGATTTCTCCTGAAGACCGCAGTGCCGTTACCAAGCTGTATGCGGACTTCGCAGAGAACGAGTATTGCAAAATTTACCGGAATGAGGAGTTCATTTACCGCGAATACACGGTGATGCAGCCCCTCCAGCGCAGCTACGCCATTACGGAGGAGCGGATTCAGGCGATGGTGGGCAAAGGCGCACTTGACAGCCTTTACAACGAAGTAAAATTTGCAGACTTGGAATTGATGGAAGAGCGGGACGGTAAAGCCCAGAAACAGTTGAATAAGTTTTTTGTCGGCAAGCCGATCTACGATGCGATTCTTGCGGACTTGAACCACGCCATCAGCGATACTGTGTGGATGTCGCCGGACGCCTTTATGCCGCATCTTACCGAAGTATTAAGCAAGGCTACAACAGATAAGAAGTTGTTGGAGAAGATTGCGGACGGTCTGTCCGTTATGGACAAGGGTGCCGAGATCCAGCGCGACCGCAAGGGCAACATCATTTATGACAAGGAAACCAAGGACACCGAACTGGTGAAATGGGAAGAAAGCATTGAGGATTATATGGCAAGAGAAGTCCTGCCGCACATCCCGGATGCCGCCGCATTCTTTGAGGAGAACCTCGGTGCAAAGAAGCCCGTTATCAAAACCGGGGCGGAGATCCCGTTCACACGGTATTTCTATAAATACCAGCCATCTACGCCGAGCGAGGAACTTGAGACCAGATTTAAGGAATTGGAACTTTCCGTGACTGAGCGTGTGGCGAAGTTGTTCGAGTAAAGGAGGCCTGAGAGGGTGTTTAAGTTTATATTCGAAATACTGACCGACCCTTTGGGGCTCCCTATAGAATGGTACTGGGAGTATCTGATTTTGGCTGTGATCAGTGCCGTTGCGTATGCTGTTGCTTACCGTTGCGTTGGTGATATGTACAGCGGCGGGATGATTGACGGCAGCACAAGCGGCTCTTTCTTTCATTGGCTCATTCGCCTGATTCTGTTTGTCGCTCTGTGGGCAGTCACCTACGGAATCATTGCAGCGGTGAAATGGCTGACGGATAATTGGGTGCTGGTTCTGTGTATCATGGGTGGAGTTGTCGTTGTTGTGGGTATCGCCACAGTTATTGCGATAATTATCCGCAAACGCAGAAGTAAAGGGAGATTGGAGGTGTCAGCTGATGAGAACAACTAAGAATAGCGGCTTTGAATGGATTGGAGAAATTCCAACCTCATGGGAACTGTATAAGGGTAAATATATGTTTACTCAACGCAACTTGCGTGGAAATACTATAGAGTTACAACTGCTTTCTCCTACGCAAAAATATGGCGTTGTGCCGCAGTCAGTTTATGAAGACCGTAGTGGAATGAACGCTGTGAAACTCAACAAAAATGCTAATTTATCTGCATTGAAAACAATTCATAAGGGCGACTTCTGTATCAGCCTAAGAAGTTTCCAAGGAGGATTTGAATACTCAGAATACGAGGGTGTCGTTTCTCCGGCATATCAGGTGTTTTACCCGGTTGTCAAAGTTGTCAGGGGGTACTATAAGTACTTGTTTAAGGATAGCGGTTTTATTGAAAAAATGAACTCCTATACTATGACGCTTCGGGATGGAAAGAATATAGCTTTTGCTGACTTTGGAAATACCTATATTCCTTGTCCGCCTGTTGACGAACAACAGCGCATCGCCGATTTCCTTGACACTAAATGTGCCGAGATCGATGCGCTGACCGCCGATATTCAGACCCAGATCGACACACTGGAACAGTACAAACGGTCTGTCATCACCGAAACCGTCACCAAAGGACTGAATCCCGATGCCGAGATGAAGGACAGCGGGATTCAGTGGATTGGCAATATGCCAGCTCACTGGGATGTTATCCGTGGCAAGTACATTCTTCACTATATGCAGAAGCCCGTGCGCGAGGATGACGGTGTAATCACTTGTTTCCGTGATGGTGAGGTCACTCTCAGAAGTAACCGCCGTGAGGACGGCTTTACGATGTCCGACAAGGAAATCGGTTATCAAGGTATAGATGTCGGCGACTTGGTCGTTCACGGCATGGACGGTTTCGCAGGTTCTATCGGCATCTCTGATTCACGCGGTAAGGCTTCTCCGGTTCTCAATGTGCTGGACACCGACCAGTGTAAGCGGTACATCATGTATTATCTGCGCAGCATGGCTTACAGTGATGTGTTTCTTGCTTTGGCGACCGGTATCCGTGTGCGTTCCTGTGACCTTCGGTGGAACAAGCTGGCAGAGCTTTCCTATCCGGTACCGCCGCTGGATGAGCAGAATGCCATCGTAAAGCACATCGATTCTGTGCTTTCAAAAGCGGATGCCGTTATCGCTGATAAAAAAGCACAGCTTGCAACACTCGACGAATACAAGAAATCTCTGATTTTTGAGTATGTAACCGGCAAGAAGGAGGTACCCGTCTCATGAAGGTTGAATTCATAGAATCTGAGTTCTGGGGCGTAGCCTTGCTTGTTGCGGAAGCCGATTTTAAATTGGCTAAAACAAAGGATGCTGAGTTCGACAGCTTGGCTCATGCTACAGCCGCTTTTGCAAATCTATTTGACGTGGATTATACCATTGCACGGAGCGAATACAATGCAGCTTTGGATGCGCTTGAGAAAAACGGAGCAGTTATTTTTTCAATTGGCTCCTCGCAGTATCCAGAGCGTAGATGGGTTGAAATTCAAGTGTCGAACAACAGTCAACCGAAACGTGTGCTTTACGCCGATGAGGATGGGTATCATTTGATTCGCCATGCACATTTCAATCCAAAAGCGGTTGCAGCCATACAAAAGCGGCACAAGGAGGAACGAAAGAAATGACAAGTATTCTCTCCGAAAAAGAATATCAGCATTTCATCATGGACAGGCTCTCACAAGACAACGGCTATATCGTCCGCAAGGCGACAAGTTATGACCGCCTCTTTGCTATAGATCGGGAGCTACTATTTCAGTTTCTGAACGATACCCAGCCAGATGAGATGGTGGCACTCCGCAAAATCTACAAGTCCGACCTGGAAGATACCCTCGTCAGCTTTATCAATGCCGAGGTGACCAAAACCCGCGGCAGTCTGCTGGATGTGCTGAAGCACGGTATTGAGATTTCCAACATGAAGCTGGAACTGATGTATACGAAGCCTGCGACCACCTTCAACCGTGAATTGTTGGCGAAATATGAAAAGAACATTTTCTCCGTCATGGAGGAAGTTTGGGCAAGCGATGATGAGCGCATTGACCTGGTGATTTTCCTGAACGGTCTTGCTATCATGTCCTTTGAGCTGAAATGTAATGCCGCCGGTCAGTCCTATCAGGATGCCATCTATCAGTACCGCGTTGACCGTGATCCGAACACCAGACTGTTCCGCTTCAAGGCCGGGTGCCTTGTGAACTTTGCGATGGATCTGGAGCAGGTCTATATGACCACCAAGCTTGCCGGGAACTCAACCTTCTTCCTGCCCTTCAACATGGGCAACGGCGAAGGTGTCAATGCCGGTGCGGGTAACCCTACCTTCAAAGACAAGTACAGCGTCTCCTATATGTGGGAGGATATTCTGGCAAAGGATACCGTCCTTGACCTCATCAGCAAGTTCATCTTTATCGAAATCAAGGAAAGCAAGGATGAGCTGACTGGGAAAACGAAGAAGTCTGAAAACATCATCTTTCCACGATACCATCAGCTGGATGTGATCCGTAAACTGCTGGCCGACGTGCGTGAAAATGGCTCTACGCAGAATTATCTGATTCAGCACAGCGCAGGTTCCGGCAAAACAAACTCCATCGCATGGCTGGCGCACCGCCTCACTTCGCTGCACGATGCGGACAACAAAATTATTTTTGATAATGTCGTCATCGTCACCGACCGTGTTGTCGTTGACCGGCAGCTTCAGAAAGCCATTATGGGCATGGAGCACAAAGCCGGACTTATCCGTGTGATGGACGATAAATGCAACTCCGCCGACCTTGCGATTGCCCTGAACGGCAATACGAAGATTATTGCTACTACGATTCAAAAATTCCCGTACATCGTGGACAGCGTTGCAGGGCTGAAAGGCAAGCGGTTCGCCGTTATCATTGACGAGGCACACTCTTCCACTGCTGGTAAGGATATGGCGGCAGTCACCATGTCACTGGGTTCCGGCAACCAGGAAATCGGCGATGTCGAAGATATGATCACTGACGAGATCCGTAGAAACGGTAAACAGGCCAACATGTCCATGTTTGCTTTCACTGCCACACCGAAGCCTACGACCATTCAGCTGTTCGGTCGCCTGAACACAAAAGGTCAGCGTGAGGCATTCCATATTTACTCTATGAAGCAGGCCATTGAGGAAGGCTTCATTCTCGACGTGCTTCAGAACTACACCACTTACGATACCTTCTATCAGCTGAACAAGGAAATCGAAGAAGATCCCCGCTGCAAGACTGCTGATGCGAAAAGACAAATTGCCCGTTTTGTGGAACTGCACGAAACAAACATTGCACAGCGTGTAGAGGTCATTGTGGAGCATTTCCGCACTACGGTTATGCCGGAACTCGGTGGTATGGCAAAAGCAATGGTCATCACCGCTTCCCGACAGGGTGCGGTCAAATACCGCCAGGCATTTGAGAATTACACTCAGAAAAAAGGCTACACCGATATCAAGGCGTTGGTCGCTTTCTCCGGCAAGGTGAAGCTTCCGGACGATGATACCGAATATTCTGAGGCTTCCATGAACGGTTTCCCTGAGGATCGGTTGACAAAGGAATTCGACAAGGACGACTACCAGGTGTTGCTGGTTGCCAACAAGTATCAGACCGGGTTCGACCAACCGAAGCTCTGCGCTATGTATGTTCTCAAGAAACTGAAGGGCGTTTCCGCCGTTCAGACGCTTTCCCGCCTGAACCGTATCTGCCCTCCGTTTGAGAAGAAGACCTTCGTGCTGGATTTTGTGAATACATATGAGGACATCAAGGCTGCGTTTGCACCGTATTATACGACCACCTTGCTTTCCACTTCCGTAACGCCGACGGCGATCTATGATTTGGAGGCACAGATCGATGCGTACACCGTTCTTGACCCTGATGATATCGAAAAGGCCAACGAGCTGCTCTACAAGGGAAATATCTCCTCGAAGGATAAGCAGAAGTTGACGTTCTACTTCAAGCGGGCAAAAAATAGGATCGAGCAATACGAACTTATCAAACAGCACGAGATCGTGTCCATGATGCGCCATTTCGTCCGATTTTATGAGTTCCTGTTGCAGGTGTCCTGTTTCGAGGATGCCGACCTACATAAGAAGTACAATTTCATTACTTATCTGCTGGCATACATCAATATTAAGCATCCGGGCGGCGGCTATAATCTGGACGGCAAAATCAAGGCTACGAATTTCGTTCAGAAAAAAGCCGAAGAACATACCAATCCGAAGCTGGTAGCACAGCCGGTTGTAAAGCTGCCCACAGCGGAGAGTTTTGGCCTGACCGAAGCAAAAGAGGAACGGCTTTCCCAGATCATCGCTGAAATCAATAGCCGCACGGGAAAAGCCTACGATAATGATGTAGCAGTCAAGGCTATGCTGCAGATTCGGGATATTCTGCTGAAGTCCGACAAGCTGAAAACCAGCGCGCGGAATAATACCGTCAAAGATTTTGAATTTTCGTATTTTGATGACATTGACGATGCACTGATTGAGGGCTTGGAGCAGAACCAGGATTTCTTCTCGCTTCTTCTCAGCAACGATGAGATCAAGCGACAGGTCCTTGGTATCTTTACAGATGAGATTTATAAAAGCCTGAGAGAGGCATAAAGGGGTAGCATCATGTTTGACAAGTTTCGATTGAAAGATGTACTGGCGCACTACAAGCAGAATTTTGTCTCCACGCAGTGGGGCAACGAAAAATACAAATGGGAAGCTGTGAAATGGTTTCAGGACAATTGGGATGTGAACGCTCAAAATTTTCCTGAAATGCTGAGCCGTTCCCTCGATAAAACCTTCAATTTGCTGGCTTCCATCAACAATTTCCCGAGACGCATGATTGTAAGTTTTTCCAAAGCGGCACCGGAAGAGGTCCGGGCAATGTTTATTGCCTTGTTTGACGAGAACAAGGATGTGTATGAGCGCATGAATGCCTTCAAATTGCAGGCTTCCATCTTGTTGGAGAGATATGGAAACGGTGCCGCACAGCACTACCAATATGAAAATGCTATCAGCACTTATCTTTGGTTGCGCTACCCTGCACACGCTTTCCGTTCTCCGGAACACTGCACCAGGCACAGAGCGCACGGCGGGCGTAATCAATCCGATCATGCGGATCACCCGAAAGGACCGCGCCGTCTTTACCGTGGAACAGATATCCGCGGGCCAGAATGGTCAGAATCCGAGCCATCCCCTCAAACTCCAGGATCGTGGCAAAGGTGAAGCGGCCCAGCCATGTCGTGTCGCTCTTCTTGCTGGCGGTATAGGAAACCGTTCCGGTATATGCGCAGAATTCCTCCCATTCGTTAATCATCCCGCACCTCCAGAACATTTTTCTCGATGTACTCCGGCAGCAGATCCCACAGCAGGTCACGCCTGCCGAGGGCCACCACATAGCGCACGGCCAAAGCCGGCCTCACAATAGCGGTCAGCAGCTCCCGGCACTTGGCCGTCACGGCATCTCGGTAGCTCCGGGAGGCGGACTTGTCCGCGAAGGCTCTCATCATGGCGGTGAAGGCCTTCGAGTCGCTTTCGCGGAACAGCTGCTTTTTCTCCCTGCCGGTGTTCTCGTCCTCCATATCGCAGACAATGTCTCCGAGGATGCGATAGCCGCCGAGGCGGAAATCGGTCAGCAGATCGTATATATCTTCAAACTCCGGCTCCGGAAGCCATTCCCGCAGGAAGCGCTCCCGTGCATCTCCGTCCATGAGGTGCCATGCCTGCTCCCTCATGGCGTGCAGCAGAGCGGACACTCTTTCCGGCGGCAGACTGCCGAACAGGGCGTACAGCTCGTCGGGATCATATGCATCCTCCTGCCCTCTGGCATACAGGATGCGTTCCACATCGCTCTTCCGCTTTTTCTCCTTCACCGGAACGCGACAGGCCCGGATGCGGGAGAGACAGGCATCGTAATCCCGCAGCAGCGCATCCACCGCCGCCAGCTTATCGGAGTTCAGCTGCCCCTTCCAGTCCGGCTGCTGAGCGAAGGAAAATAGCTCCTCGTCCCTGGCGGGCTTTGCCTTGATACGCGGCGTGTTCTTTTTCAGCTGCTGTGCCAGATACGGCAGACGCTCTACATTGGAGTCCACCTTGCTCCAATCCACCTTTTTGAAAAACGTTTTTACCTTGGCCGCATGGGTTGGCTCATACCAGGCACGCCGGGTCTCCATTTCTTCTACCAGTTTTTTATATTTGAGAAAGTCGCTGCGCTTGACGGCCTTATGGGTCAGGTACTCATCCAGATCCGGACGGATGCCGCTCTTGGCCGAGTCGATCTCCAGCCCGGTGAGAATGGCCAATGTCTCCGTCTCCTCCCGGCAGCGCTCCCGCTCCTCGGCGTCGGAGTTTTCGTTGTAGGCAATGATGCTGCGGTCCAGTGCGGCGTTACAGATCTGGCCGACGCGGGAGGAGAAGGTGCTGCGAACGGTCTCAAAGCGTGCCTCCCAGTCGTCGGCACTGCGGATCTGGGGCTGGGCCGTAGGGATCATCAGCAGAGGAATGTTCTCTGCGTTGGTGAGGGATTTGTGTTTCTCGTAGCGGTAGAGGTTGTAGTTGCGGCGGACGCAGGCATTCAGGATCGGATCAGATATGGCCTTAATCATATCGCCGTCGTAGTCAGCGCCGCCCAGCCGCTCCGCAGCCAGCATATTGGAATCCACCATCACCACATCCGTCAGGTGCCCGAAATAGTAATGCCGCATCTGCGTTCTCTCTTCCTTCGCGTCGTAGAAGGAAAGCTGTAGCTCCTCGTTGCGGGCAATGTGCGGATTGCGTAGCAGCGTGCAGGCGTCGTCATGGGCATAGGCCGCCTGGGGTGCATAGAAGGAACTCTCCGGGAAGTGGTCGGTCATGACGGTGCTGTAAAACATCCGTTGCCTGCGTTTGCGCGGCGGAACAGTCGGGAGCAGAAATGCCAGAAAGTCCAGAAGATCACCGGAAAGATAACGGTTGTCTCCCGCTACGATCAACCGGCCGACGGCGTACTGCTCCACGATTTTATCGGCTTCGTCCTCCAGCCGCCTGGCATAGACCGGTTCGTTGATGAAACGCGGATTCTTTTTCAGCACGGCGGCAAGGATCTGGTCCTTGCCCTGATGTCGTTCCCACCAGCTGACCCGCTCAAACTTCTCCAGAAAGTAATTCTGCCGAAACGATTCATCGGCGCAGAAATTGTAATACGCCAGTTCCGTCTGCTTGGTGAGCCAATTTCGCTCGTCTGTCTCCGGGCTGTGGTCCCAGCCGTCCGGCAGATCGGCAGGGCGGAACTCGTCACCCTGAATGGAAACGGTGGTCAGAAACTGATAGTTCAGCTCGGTGGTCTGTTCCGGTTTCTCCTTGCTCACATTGGTGATGTACAGCGCATGGCGGTAATTGCGAAACACCGTCTGGTAGTCCTCCCAGTTCATGCCACTGGCAGTGAGCCAGCCGTATCCCTTGAACATGCTCTTGGTGAGGATGACGTCCACATCCCGGACGGAATGCTCCATGCCCCACAGATCGGTGATGGTGTCCGTCCCGCAGAGGGTCAGGAAGTCTTTGAAGTCCACCTCGTGCAGCATACCCTTGACATAGGGCATACGGATCTGGAATGAGGTGTGGACTTTCTTCCCGCACAGCTTCTCGTCCACGACGCGGGCATATTCTTTTGAGATCAGCCCCTCGCCGTCGAAGCAGGTGATTTCGATGTCCTCTTTTTTCTCCACCCGGTGATATTTGCGGGTACTGCTCTGCGTTCCGTCGTCCTCTACGGTGATGACGCTGACATCCCGCTCTGTGCGCGTAGGATTGTCGATGACCACCACCCGGTGGGGCCGGTCAATGCCGATGCCGTCAATGCGGATGCCGCTGGACAGCATCAGCCCATTGTAGGCGTAGAGCTTGCTGAGTTGGCAGTCACCGAGGGTCATATCCATCATGATGCGTCGGCGCACGGCGTCATAAAAATCTTCCCGAATGAAGGACAGCCGCGCCTGCCGGCTCATGCTGCCCGAACGCTCAAAGGCAAGGTAACGATGCGGCCCGGAGCCAAAGTCCAGGCTCACGCCCTCGGGACGGAACAGGGCCTTGGCCTTCTCCTGTCGGATCAGGTGTTTCTTTCTGGCTCCGCTCCGGTCGAAGATGCCGGAGAAGTCCATATAGAAAATGATGTCCGAGAGGTCAGTCACCAACTGCCCGCCGGGTGCTCCGGTGAAGGCATCGCCGTGCAGCACGCACATGATCTGATAGAACAGTGCGTTATCGTCCTGCTCGTGAGGTGCGGAAAGTGATTTGCATCTCTCTGTCTCAGCGGCGCTGAGATGGAAAGTATATGTCCCGTCCTGCTTTCTGCCGTAACTGATCACGGCTCTGGCGGACAGTTCATAGATCCTGTATTTCACCAACGGCATCGGCTCACCTCCTGATGCTTCTATTCTATCATGAGGTTCTAAATTTGCAATATAGATACTGCTCCCACTTTTTCAGTGGGAGCTTTTTACTTGCAGCTCTCAACAAAAATTTATAAAGGAGGAATCCAATGCAAGAATCCACATTCACCAACTACGATCAGCTGCCGCTGTTTCTCAATGCGAACACGGTGGCGCAGGTGCTGGGCGTTTCCATCTCCAGCGCCTACGAACTCATGCACGAAACGGGCTTCCCCGCGCTGCGGATCGGAAACCGCATCGTGGTGCCAAAAGAAAAGTTCCGTCAGTGGGTAGATGCGCAGACGGGAGGTGATGCCTGATGTACCAGCGCTGGCCCAAGCGGGACCCGAACAAGCACTACTACCTTGTTCCAAACGAGGTCTTCAATCTCGGACTCAGCTCTCACGAGATCGCCGTCTACAATTACCTACTGCGCTGTGAGGACCGAAGGACCTACCAGTGCCATCCCAGCTACCGCACCATCGGTCGGGCGGTGCAGCTGAGTGAAAACACCGTGCGAAAGTATGTGGCCGGGCTGGAGGAGAAGGGACTCATCCGCACCGAGCCCAGCACCATCACCACAAAGGATGGCCGCGTGCGCAAC
>OLOX01003123.1_pt1 | contig 12897 bp, 13 predicted proteins | sample 1672091 | NCBI WGS metagenome assembly OLOX01 (sample SAMEA3136644, study PRJEB25190) | human gut metagenome | reverse complement strand
CCGAACATTTTTCCCCAATAATTGATAGTTCATTGTTATCGTCCCTTTCTGTTATAATTTTAATAAAACCAACAGTACAAGTGAAGTAAGTATAATTCTGATATTCGTACTATAAGTTTTATTAAGACGTCAAGAGACGATTTTCTCGTATGTTAATTCTGATTTTTGGAATATGAAAGCGGAAATACACAGATTCCTACTGTTGGAAGATGTCCAGATTATCAATCATCCGGGCTACATCTTCTTCCAAGCTATCTGCTGGTATTTCTTGCAACTGTTCTTCATTAGGAACAGCCATGCCGCCAATCTGTTCCCGAACAATCTGACGTATCATATCCTCCAGTTTCTCTTTGCGCAAGGCGTCTGCCTCTTTAATTTGAATGCGAAGCGCTTCCGTCTGCAACTCAGGATGCAGTTCCAAATACTCATTAAGAGCTGGAACAATGACGGAACTCTTTTTATTGCCTAACTTTTCAAGTAGTTCACCTGCCCGGATTCGTTCTGCCGTATCAGCGCTAAACTGTAGATTAAACCGATAGGCTCCATCCTTTTTCATCTCAACCAACTCCCCGCAACTATACCATGCGGCTCAGCTGTTGTCTTGCCATCATCTCATATCCGATTGCATTGGCTTTCGGATCCTCTACATAGCTGGCCTGAGCCACCATAGACGATTGCTCCAGTAACGGACGGAACAAAGAACTTCCTCCACCAATAAAAATAGCAGGGTTGGTCCGCAGATCTACTTGAAGTTCCCTAAGTTGATCCAGAATTTCTTTAGCATGCAGCTGAGCAGATTCACGGATGGTTTTCTTGACATCTTCAGGAAGAATGGTTTCCCGCCCTTGCAGCACGGCACTGATATGCTCGTCCTCAATCTTCATATCATGCTGTGCACTGATTTTCCGGATGATGTCATTGTTCATGGTGATAACGCCGGTTTCCAGGCTGCGGCAGAACTGCATATCGGGCTTGCCGCTGCGCAGAAGCAGGACATCGGTGGTGTAGCCGCCGATGTCAATCAGGAACAGACGCAGATGGTGCTTGAGCTGGCTTTTCTGGGGGGCGATGGCCGCAAATGCCTGCGGGTAGACAAAGACATCCCGAATCAGAATGGTCATGGGCTTGTCGTTATAGGAGAACTGGATGGACTCGCTGCGCTTGAAGTAGGCTCTGAATTTCTCCTTCAGAATGCCGTAATGCTCCGGGGGCAGGCCGACTGCCAGCTCGATTTTTTCCGCGGTAGGTAGAGGGCCGGCATGGGCAAGCTCTTTGGCAATGGCGAACAGGGTGAGGATGAAGAAACTTTCATCACGAGTCTTATCCCGGCGGTACGGGAGACGCTGGCCGGAAAGCGTCCAGTATTCTCCTTTGTACTCCAGCACTTCCTCTGCCATAGGCGGGCGGACAGAGTGCTGTGCCAGACCGGAAATGAAATTGTAGTGGACGGTTTTGATGGCGTGATTGCCGTGGTCGACTGCGATTAACATAATGATTTCCTCCTAAGTGATGTTTTGTATATTTGATTACACCGCCGCAAATGCGTATTTGCAACGGGTATACTTACAATTTTTGAAAATGCGTACAAAAAAGGACGGAGACCCGGCTGGGTTCCGTCCTTTGCAAGATGTCAAAGCAGACCTTCCTGACGACAATGCCACACATAATCGTCCAGGCCTTTGTACTGGGGGTCCCAAAGGTATGTACCGTACTCAAACCCAACCTGAGCCAGCAGGGTGGCCAGATTGAAATAGCCATCCTTTACATGGGGATTCTTCAGGTAGTCCATATCGAATACTGTCATAATTTTGGTGGTTCCCTTGGACTGCACGTATTCCAGTGTTTCCTTCAGGTGATTCAGCGAATTGACACCGGGTACCGCAATTACTGTCTGGCCGGTAATGTGGTGGATGATGTCCGCCTTCATAGGGCCTTCGGTCAGAAGGATTGTCGATGTCGGCTCACCGGCGATGTGGGTCCAGCATTCTGCTTTGCAGCCGTCCTGCTTGCCGATGCTGGTGAGCCAGCGGAATTTTCCTTTCTTGATGAAGTCCAGACGGACCTGTAGACCTTGAATTTTTCCTTCGGGGGTCCTTGCCGGTACGAGAATTCCTCGTTTCTCTTTGTTGATGGTCCAGCTTCCATCCGTATCATGATAGAAGCCGGGGACACCAGCCAGATAATAGCCTTCCTCATGGAGCTGCTTTGCAATGGCAGAGAATCCTGCAACGGGCATGGTTTTATAGCCATTCCGCTGGATCATTTCCTCGGTCATACCTCTTGACAGCAGGTTTTCCCGATGGTCAGAAGCCAGCGACAGCTTGGAAAGCAGGGCCGTATAGGTCTCATGTCGGGCATCAATGTCCGTCAGGGGCAATTCAATATCCTGCAGAATGGGGCGTGTAATCGTTTGCTGCTCCCGCTTACGTTTGCTGCCTTCGTGGGGAGATGGGCTGCTATCCTTCAGACCGAGTTCTTTTATCAGAGTATCCCGTACATCCGCACGGTCCACTTTGGCATAGTACGCATACAGATCAAAGACACCGCCAGAGAAATGGCACCGGGGACAGCAGAAGACATCTTTCGTAAGATTGATGTTCAGGTGCTTTCCCCGTGGGCTTGTGTCACAGCATGGGCAGCTTATATTGTAGCTACGTCTACCACTCGGCGGTTCTGGAATGCCGATCAGAGGGATAATATCGTAAATATGGATTTCGATCATGCAGCCTCCTTTCCGGGAAATGTATTATACATACCCCTTTTTTGCAAGCAGCTTATGCGGGTGTTTGTTCCAGCGCATAGTTGCAAATATACTCCGCGGCAGCACGAATGGTTTCGTTACCGCCGAATTTTGAAGCCAGCCAGTTAATTGCCCGAGGCTCTGTGTTGAGAACTTCACCGAGCGTTTTGCCGCCATGCTTCTTGATGGGACTCACAACGGCACACGCCTGCTCAAATTTCTGTTCCGGCGTCAGTTCTACAATGACCGGCTCTGGAGCAGAAGGCGCGGCAACCATGGCAGACGATTCTGTTTCAGGCTTGGGAGAGGGCGGTGCGCCTGTGGGCATTGGCGCAGGGGGCGTTATGCCATTTTCTACACCAAGCTCGTCAGGGTCATTACTGTCGAAGCCATCTCCGGCAGCGCTGAACTGTAAGCCAAAGCCGGCATTGCGCAGGGCGATGCCGATTGCCGCGGTCTGGGCCCATTCCCGGGGAGAAACCGTGGGTTTCAGAGGATCATACTTGCGGGAAGCGGTGGCTTCGGACAGGTAGCACTCTACCGGATCTTTATAGCTGACGTATACCTTTGCGGTCGCAACGAAGTAGTCCTTCACCGGCTCAACCTGCAATGCGATTTTCCCTTCCGGGTGGCGCAGACGGAACCACGCAAGCTGCGCCATGACGGGCAGCCGCTTCCGCGTTTCCTGCGTCGTAAGGTCTACATAATCTACCGCCAGCTGGGCGGGATCGAAGCCATCCACCTGATTGATGGTGTTCAGGACAAAAAATTGGGAATTGTTCATGTCATTATCTCCTATCAAAATGGAATATAGGTGAAGCGGTACTGGAGCCATGCGGGCAGTACCGTGTTGACCATCTTGCTGACGGCATCCCGGTAGGATTCCGGAGCAGTCGGGGCAAAGCTCTGGAACTGCTTGCGGAAGCTGGTGATCACCGTTTGGAGATTGCCAAGTGCGGTGGCACGCTGTTTCTTCAGCTTTTCGTCCGCGGGAATCCCAAACTGCCGTTCCTGAAGCATACAGGTAAAGAGCGCATCCACAATCTTGTAGTGAAAGCTCATTGCATTCACATCAGAGGTAACGGGGGCGGTCTTAACAAAGTTCATGCAGCTTTCCAGAATGGAGATCCGGTAAAGCAATTCCTGATAACCCAAAAGCTGATCCATGGTCAGCTTATGTTCCGCAATCCTTGCGCTGAGCTGCTGCTTGTTTTGGTAGTACAGATCCAATGTAGTTGCCATAGTGATAATTTCCTTTCTACTCAATGAAGTCTTGAATTCTCTGCGCCAGACGGGTACCCCGCTGGTCGGCTTTGGTATTGCGGATTGCTCGACACAACGCTTTCCGCTCCCCAACAATGGCGAGCCGGAGCCTTGCTCGGGTAATTGCTGTGTAGACGATGGCGCGAATCAGCATGATGGCGTGCGCACACTGCAGGTTCAGAATAACGGATTTATACTGGGCACCCTGGGACTTATGAACGGTGGAGGCGTATCCGAGATCCAGCATTCTAAGCTGATCACTTTCATAGGCCATGACCCGTCCATCCCCAAAGTCAATTTCCACGGTAGCCTCATTTTCGGGGCCGGTGATATTGGTGATGTAACCCACGTCGCCGTTGCTGACCTGCTCGTAGTTCTTGATTTGCATGACCTTATCACCAAGCCGGAAACGCAGCTGCCCGGAAACGGCTTCGGCCTTTCCCGGAGCTGGAGGGTTTACCAGTGCCTGCAATCGCACGTTCATTGCGTCCACGGATGTTTCGGTCTTGTGCCGGAAGGGAGTCAAGAATGCCACACCGTCCACACCAAATTTACGAACTTCCTGCATATACAGGTTTTCGATAATATCTGCGGATACGGCAAAGTCCTTGGAATCGAAGAACATGAAATCCGGGCCATACTCCATACTGAGATTGCCATGTTTGATCAGTCGGGCGTTCGTCGCAATCCGGCTGCCGGCACTCTGACGGAATACATGGTCCAAACGAACCACGGGGACAGCGCCGCTTTTGATGATGTCTTTTAAGACAGCACCGGGACCTACGGAGGGAAGCTGATCCGCATCACCCACCAGAACCAGTCTGGCATGAGGTGGGATGGCTGCAAACAGCCGTTCTGCCAGGAAGGCATCCATCATGGAGACTTCATCAACAAGGATCAGATCCGCATCCAACATGATCCCGTCTGTCAGAGTGCCATCGGAGTTGGCCTTGATGCACAGGGCTTTGTGGATCGTAGATGCGGGTAATCCAGAGGATTCCTTCATCCTCTGCGCTGCCTGCCCGGTGGGGGCACAGCATATGATCTGTGCTTGCGGATATTTTTCCTGGTACAGATCAAGAATTGTCCGCTGAACTGCGGTTTTGCCTGTGCCCGGGCCACCGGTTATGACGCAGAACTTTGTGGATAGCGCCATTTTTACCGCTTCCCGCTGTTCCGGTGCCAACGTGATCTTGAGCTTCCGTTCCTCGCCCAAAATGGCAAGCTTCAGATTCTCGTAAGGCGCTACGGTCGCTTTCATCTGCTGGGTGATATGGAAGGCAATGTTGTTTTCCACGGTAGCGGTTGCGGTGCGGTAGATGTAGTGGTCATAGCAAACCAGCCGATTCGCCTGTACCAGATGGAAGGCTCTTGCGGCTGCCATATCTTCGGTAATCTCCGGCGTTTCCAGAAGGCGCAGCGTCCTGCGGAGAAAATCGTGCTTTTCCAGGCACATATGTCCTTCTGCCTCGCCTTCAGCGATGGCGTACATCAGCGCTTCATCGACACGCTCCGGGGAAACGGCGGGAAGCCCCAAACTGATTGCCAGCTTGTCAGCTGTTTTGAATGCGATACCGGCCATTTCTACCAGCTGGTAGGGATGCTTCCGAATGATGTCCATGGTATCCTTTCCATACTCGCGGTAGATTTTAATGGCTCGGTTGGCAGTGACACCGTGGGGTGCCAGAAAGGCAATCACATCCCGGGCACCGCGGGTAGCCAAGTAGGAATCACAGATCATCCTGAGGCGCTTTTCGCTGATACCCCGAATCGTCATGAGCTTTTCCGGCTCGTGATCCAGAATCTCCAGCGTGTCTTGCCCGAAGGAATCGTAGATTTTCTCGGCAATCTTTCGGCCAACACATTTGATTTGGCCAGAGGCCAGATAACCGATGATGCCTTCCCGGGTGTGGGCGACTACCTCCTCATAGCTCTCTACCTCGAACTGGAGTCCGTGCTTCGGATGCCGGGACCAGTGGCCATTCAGGCGGAACCGGAGTTTTTCTGTGATGGGCAGGCAATAGCCAACAGCCTTGAATTGGCTCATGGTATTGCCGCTGCCATCGTGCAGAATTTCCAGCGGGCGGTAAACGGCAATCATATAGTCAACGGTGGAAGCATCGGCTGCTCGGGGATAGAGAAGTCTATCAAATTGACATAACACTTGTTTTCCCCTTTCTCAAGAGCTTATTCCTTGGCGACAAGCACACGTTGGGTCTGAGGAACATAGAAATTCTCCTCTACGACATCAAACGCATTCACCATATGGATAGCCTGACTGACAAGTTCGTCAGCCAGACTGTCCAGCTCCTGTACGAGCTTCACACGGTCCCGGAGATCGGACAGTGACCACTCTTCGTAGTCGTCATCCATGTCCGTACTGCGGCCTGGGTAAATGATGGGCTGCTTCGGTGGAATACGGTAGTCCACACGGGTTGGATTTCCACAGACACCACACAGATTGTCTGTGTCGGCAACACTGCGGCAGTTCCGCTGGCCGCAGCAGGTGCAGTAAGATCGGTATTCGGAAGGCTTCAGATCCCCCTGATAGAGGACCAGATAGCCGCCATTCCGGCCATTGAAGCCTGCCTGCCAGAGGAACTTATGGGCCACGTTAAACAGATACAGCGTTTCCTGCCGCATAAGCAAAAACTCCTGGGTATCGAGCATATCGTATAGCTTGGATTCAATCTCAGGCTCCAGACCGAGTCTGTAAATCTTGAGGTTGCAGGCATACGACGTTGCGTGATTCCAGGAGTTCATTGTGGAATATCGGAAATGGTTACGCAGGTAATCCGTCATTTTGTGGCGGGACCGAAGGTCAATCGGTTCAGAGAATCTTCGCATATTGCTTCTCCTTGCTTAAATCGGTTGTACCGAAACTTTCACCTTACGGCTGGTAGAAACGTTCAGCACGTCAGCATAGACACCGGGATACTTCTTTTTCAAAGCATCGGAGCTTGGCCGCTTGGTAGTTCTCGTTACGAAGTCAATGAGGAGCTTATCCCTGGTAGTTGTCAAAATACCATGCTCATGCTCCTTCATCACCTCGGCAATTCGCACGGAATGTGCTTCAATCTCCTTTTCGTAGAGTTTCTTTTCGTCTTCGCATTCCTTGACTTTGGCTTGCAGATTGGCAATCTGGCGAAGCTGTCGCTCAAATTTGCCCGGCAGCTCAATGGTAGGAAGCCCAGGTTTGCTGGCACCATAGATTCTTGCGAGAGATTCCATTGCCAGTGTGGGTTTGACACCGCTCATAGTGGGCGGAACGTCGTGTTCAAGGCTCCAGATCCATTCATCCAGCCGCTCGAAAATGATGTCCTCTTTGGCAGAATCACGCTCGATTTCCGGCATTGCCAGATCATTGGCGGGATTATTCCCCCAGAAGCATGAGAATGCCCCGTGCTGGACATCCGCTACGGCAAGGTAGAACCGGAGCTGAAATTCATAGTACAGAGGGATCGCATCGTTCGCCCAATCTTCAGATTTGTGATAGGTACAGCTTTTGCATTCCAGGATGCCGGGCTTGCCATCACTGGCCCGCTCATACCGCCGGTCAAAATTGGCCAGAGCGTAGGGATGGTCTGCGTGCTGATACAGCCCTTTGTCATCATAGACGTAGTTACCGCTTTTCTTCGCATACCAGTATGCCGCTATCGGTTCGAGCAAATGCCCCATCTCCAGCTGGTCTGCATTGTCTTTCGGCTTGGGCTTCATGCGCCCCTTTTTGATCATCCACAGCTCCAGCGGTGTTGTCCACGGGGACACGCCGAAAATGGCTGCCACATCGCTTCCACCGACGGTGTAGGGAATATTGCCTTTGGGACCGTGCATACGGCATTCCAGCCAGCGGTCATTACTCATTCCGGTAGTATCGCAAAGTAATATCGGAGCAGCCATTACCACTTCAACTCCTTTGCTAGATCGTAGTCGCTCCACCGGATATTCAGAGCGCGGGCCATATTTTCTTCGGTCTTGAGCATTTTTGCCTCTGGAGTGTGGCGTGTTTTCAGCATGTAGGGAATTTCCTGCATGGCCATGAAAACATCGTGGGCAGTCGCGGGTCCTCCACCGTAAGCCATTTCATACATAGCGATGGCTTCCAGCGCTTCCTTCTTTGGAAGGGAGAGCTTTTTGCAGATTCGGGTCATGGCGTTTACAGGGTACTCCAACGGGATTTCAAGCAGGCTTTGCAGCTTTGCTACGGAATCACAGAACTTGGCGAACAGCTTGTCCATCTCGGCTTCAAAATCCGCAACCTTACGCTGGTTCCGATGGTCTACACCAACACAGTCACCGATATTGATCGGGTGCTGTGTACCCAGCAGCAGAGCAGATACTTTTGCGGCGGCAAGCCCGGTATCAGATGTCATAAAACGGATACCGGGAACCAGTCTGTTTGCGATTGCTGTTTGACCGTGTGCGGCAAGAGCCTTGGCATAGGTGTCCAGAATGCCTTCCTTTTGATTCGGGAGAATCCAGCTGCAGCTGGTATAGGAGTGGTCGCTATACCCGCTTTCAAACACAAAGCCGGGAAAGCGTTCCCCCAGCTTCTTCGTCAGTGTAACCAGAAGCTCGTCCATGGGAAGCACAGAATAATCTGTTTCATCACCGGAGTGAGCTGCGGAAACCTTTTCGTCTCGAATCAGCAGGAGCGCATCGGAATTGTGTACAGACAGGCAGGAGTTAAGTACGTTGGCCAGGTCTTTGCGGCTGAGCTTGGGAAGTGCGGTGCCGCCTACCTTTGCGCGTTCGATCAGCGTCTTGTAGGCCGTGCTGCGGACGGGGTAGATATTTCCATCCACGTTCAGGGCAAGGCCGAGGTTGGCGGCGGTGTCTTCAATTGCCTCCTCACTGGTACCTGCGGCAAATGCTGAGGGGTGCCCATAGAGAGGTGAAGTCGGATCCAGAGGTTCCACATGAAGGTCTTTGACCTTACACCGGTGCCAGCTGGATGCCATACTCAGTGCCTGATGGTAACTGAGCATGGACGGATAGTTGTCGAAGTTTGCTTCAAAGTTGTCGTGACAGGATAACATATTGCTTTCTCCTTTCGGTTGTTTGGCGGGGACCGCCGGATATAACAAAAGCCAGTAATCCCCGGAAGAAAGGAGACTACTGGCAAGTGTTTACGATATAAAGCTGTCAGGAAATAAAAAAGCGTCATTTGCATGAAAACGCAAATGACACTTCAATGAGGACCCGGAAACTGTGTTTTGCCGCTGCAAAACTCTGATACTATGTTGATGGCATTATATCATAGCCGCCAGCATTAGTCAATTACCGGATTCCGGAAGTTTTCTTTCCAGCGGCAGGCACTGCGGATGTGGGACCTATCCTGACAATTGTATCGCAATTATACCCTTAGCGAAAGGAGGAAAGCACTTGATTTTGCTAGTAGGTGCAAAAAGAAAAGGGATGCCGCCTGTGGCAGCATCCCGGGATGAAGTGGACTTATCAGATTGAAGCAGCAGATAAAATCACTGCTCAATAAGTTTCCGAATAACGTCTCTATCGGATTCTGGTGTTTTTAGGAGTTTCATCGCATCATCAACAGAAACAGACAGGTTTTCCATGATTGCGCGAATAGCACCAATTTTTTCTTCCAGACGGCCTTCTGCGCGGCCTTCCGCGCGGCCTTCTGCACGGCCTTCTGCACGGCCTTCTGCGCGACCTTCCGCACGGCCTTCGTCCCGTTCAGCCATCACTAATTTTTCAACTTCTCTACACATGGTGGTAACTCCTTTCACATCTTCTTTGAAATACCGCACACGCTCGGCAAGGACTGGATAATGCATGTCATTTGCCTGCGTACAGGAAAAGTCATGCATCAGTTTTCCCAGAGGTGTATCATTTTTATGCTGTGCATTGACGTATATGATATGGGACCCATCGCCAAAAGGTTTGCCGGTTTCCTGAATCATGCGGTCAATGTGGTAGATGGGCAGCCCTGCCTTCAGGACATCCCGCTCTGTAATGAAAATAACATAGGTTTCCCCAAGCGTCTCATAGCGGTCACCGGGGTGGGTCAGATTTGCGTCCAGCAGGCTACTGTTGTACCTGGCACGGCGTGCGTCTGCGCCTTCATCCCGCCGCTGGATCTCAATGTTGTAGTGCTTGCCCTCCTGATCAATCGCCAGAATATCCAGGCGGACGGAGCGTCCCTGAAGATTTTTAATGCTGTATTGACCGTGGACCTCTTGAACAACGAGATCTTTGCGTTCCAGAATGATATGCAGCAGTAATTGCGCACATTCCTTATCCTCGAAGACTTTGCTCATAAAGTCATCGTCCAACAGGCGAAAGCCCTGCAGCAGACGCATGTACTTGGCATTCTGCCGTACAAATTCCTCCGGTAGGCCAGGGATTGCATCCAGTTTTTCTGTTTCCATGATGTTTCCTCCTCTTGTTGGCAAGAATAGTATACCACATTCTGTTTCTTTCGTCTAGTGGATATATTGTGAATTAGCGCCATTTGTGTTCGCTTTTACAACTTTACTGGCAGTAACAGGTGGAGTGTAGGTACACTATCTCCAGCTCAGCGTTAATCCTCCCAGATCTTCTATACATCGTAGGATATTGGTAAAGAGTGTGAAGTTCGGCGGCCATTCATCAATGGCCCACGCAATCACCATAGCTTCCAACTGCGCATCCGGCTGAGGAATTATGAAATTGTAGCTGTAGGCAGGAAGCGATTGATCGGTATACTCGCTATAAATGCTGATTCCGCCGCGCTCCAGCTTTTTCTGATCTTCCCAGGAGAACACCAGCTTTGCGAGGAAAGCGGAACCGTGGCACTCTTTGAATGCCTGGATGATTTTACGGGTGAGGTCATTAAATGTTTCGTCTCCGACCGGGACATCGTTGAGATGCCCCCAGGTGAAGGTGTATTCGTCTTGTTTTTGGATGGCTGCCTGCAATTTCGTGTTGTCCATAATTATTCTCCATTCTAAACAGACAGATGGTAACTTATACGGATGCCGATTTTCGGAGAGAATCGAGCAGACGATCGCCAATGGGAAGTTCCTGCTGATCAATGTAGACGTTATAGTGATTCTCGAAGTATGAATCATGAAGCCCACATTCGTAGCATTTGGGAGTACATTCCACCTCCCAATCAGGTCGGTCAGTCCATTCGGAGACATATCCGCCTGCCAGCTGTTCATGAACCAGTTCTGTGAGAATGTAGTTTGCTATGTCGGGATCTGTGGCGAGATAGAAGTCCTCACTACAATCCCCACCGAATGCCCAGTCCTCCCGGACAATGTAGATCGTCAGTTTTTGCGTGATGGGTGCTGGCTCCAGCACCTTGAGTGCCTCGGGAGCCATGATGACGGTGTCTAGCATAAGGTCCACCGGACGCTTGATGTGGTCGGTCAGTATGGGAGCCATAAACGAACAATAGATGTCCGGGGTGCTGTTCTCCGTTTCCCGGTCATCGCCGTCCCGGATTTCCGTGATGGTGCCATACAGTCCTGCATAGTCGCTGGCATCGTTTGCGCGGACCTTGCCTCCAATGGTGTAGGTTACGCCTTCGTATTGAAATTGTGCGTCAATTTGGTTAATAATCATGTGCTGAATTCCTTTCTGTCATAATGACAGGTGGGCAGCGTAGCACATGCTGCGTTGCCCACCTAAAAGTAGAGTGATTTTTGCTATAGCGTTTGCGCCCTGCAGCGCATGGACTTACCGCAGAAAACGCTTGATAACTGCGGTCAGCTTCATTGGGAGCTGGTTCAGGTCGGTGATGTCAAGGAAGGAATCACCATAGATGCGCTCAATGTTGGGCTTGTCCTCACCGATTGCGGCGGCAATGAACAAAATGCCCTTGCGCGTGTATTCCTGTTTGATACCACGCAGATCTTCCTCGGCCGCAGTACCGCTGTAGCCGCTGGCTGCGGGTTGTCCATCCGACAGCAGCATGAGTATCCGAACTTCCTCTGGACGCTTTGATAGCTGCTCAGCGACAAAGCGCAGGGCGGCACCATCGCGGTTGCTGCTTCTGGCGGAAATGTCCATGAGCCGGAACTTATCATCCCGGTCAATGCTGTCGAACTCTGCATAGGAGTACAGATCGACACCATTACCATAACTGGTGGAGTGTCCGTAAATCATAATGGGTATGTTCAGGGATTGGCAGAAGTCATAGAGAATAATGGCTGCCGCCCGCGCATAGGTGCTGCGATCCCCACAGGACATGGAGCCGGATTCATCCAGCAGCAGGCCAACGGAAAGCCTTGGGGCCTCATTGGGGAGATTGTTCTTGTAGAAAACCTTCCCGTCTTTTCTGCAGAACACGTTCTTTAATAGTACTACCTTTATCAAAATATAACTTATATGATTTTCTGACATTCTTTACACGAATAGCATACTCATTACTCATTTACAATTCCTCTGCAAACTTTTTCTGCGCTTTTTCAAATATAACATTTCCAATTATCAGGAATATTATAGAAAGTAAAAGTGAAATTCCCAAATCAGTTAGTTCAGGAGCTTCTCTATAATACAAAACCGTGCGATAACTTCTTATAATAGGAGTTATCGGATTCATATTGAACAATACCTGATATCTCTCGGGCACAATCGTTTCCGGGTACATAATCGGTGTAATATACATCCATGCCATAGTGACAATTCCCAAAATATATTCCAAATCTCGGAAGAACACTGTCAATGCAGATGTTATCATTGTAATTCCAAGCGAGAACAAATATTCTACGGCCATTATCGGTATAAGGAATCCCAGTTTTTCCCACGCAATTCCCCGTCCCGAAACCAATAATGCCAGAAATACAATCACGAAGCTCAAAAGCATATTTACAAAATTACTTGTTACAAAGGCAATCGGTAAGACCTGACGTGGAAAATATATTTTTTTCACCAAATCCTTTCGG
>OLOX01003105.1_pt1 | contig 12942 bp, 10 predicted proteins | sample 1672091 | NCBI WGS metagenome assembly OLOX01 (sample SAMEA3136644, study PRJEB25190) | human gut metagenome | reverse complement strand
TAAATCGTTCACTCATTCCAAAAAATCTTGCTATTTCTGTTGCACCGCTAACGGCAAAATCACTTCCCATTACTACCATAACTCCGCCAAGCACCATGAAAAGAAGACACTTCCATACTGGTATATCTTTTACATTCTCTTCTTCCTGCTCTGTACCCTTTTTCGACATAACGTAAAGATATCCGAGATAGAGCAAAAATAAAATCCAGAAAATAACGCCCTCCATAAATGTTATTTTGGAACCTGTAATTCCAAATATCATGAGTATCACGGTAATTATAAGCATGAACGGTATTTCATAATAGAACGTTGATTTTTGAATTGAAACATTCGTAATGACTGCTGTAATTCCAAGAATTATCAATATATTTAAGATATTACTTCCAACAATATTTCCGATTGTGATTCCTGCATTATTGTCTAATGCTGCCGTAATGCTTACAGCTGCTTCTGGCAAACTCGTTCCCATGGCAACTATTGTAAGTCCTATTACAAGCTGCGGTATTCCAAGCTTTTTTGCAATGCTTGCTGCTCCCTCCACAAACCAGTCCGCTCCCTTTACCAGCAGAAAAAATCCCACCAGCAAAATCAACACTTGTACCATCATACTACCTACCTCTTTCTTATTTTATTTGCAGCAGGTATAAAAAAAGAGACTCCTACTGCATTGCAGTAAAAGTCTCGCTGTTTCATCACTTTCCGAGTTATTTTTTAATAACTGTACTGACGAAGAAGTGCACCTATTTTGGTCAGCTACTCCCTTTTATTGGGTTCATTTTACCAAAGTCATTTTCAAAAGTCAACTACATATTTTTTATGAATGTTAAATTACTTTTTTGACATACTCACGCGGATTTGATGGAATAGTTGTATTGGTAAAGCTTACATGAATGCCATCTTCCTCTTCTGTCAGTGTAAGTGTATCCTCCTCAAGAAATTCAATCTCGTATACACGAATAGTCAATACACCGTTCTTTACGCCCCACGCACCAATGACAGGCGTATCCATACTGTCTTTCTCTGTGTAAAATGGAGAACAGTGTACCTTACGACGTATTTTGCTCCAGCAACCTCTCTCTGCACGGTACCAAATCTCACCGTCTTTTCCTGTCAATGTAAGCATATTGCCTTCGATGTTCAATGACAAATCAAAAAAGCTTGTTAGTGAAAGATTGATCTTTTTGAATGCATCTGGTACTGCTGATCCATCATCTTCTGGCAGTGGGCGCACATAATGTAGCTCATTCAGACGTTTTTTCAACACTTCCATTGTCTTTTCATCCTCTGGCAATGGCTCATCCTGATATTTCAGCAATACCTCATCGTAATAGACGTTCATCTCACCCTGCATATCACTAGTTACAGCCGTCATGGCAAGCACCGTATCTGTTTCCTTATGGATGATGCAAAACTGTCCATACATACCGTCTCCGCGTACTGCATTGTGGCGACATCTCCACATCTGATATCCGTATCCCTGCGCCCAGTCACTGTCTGGATCATCTCCATTTTCAATCTGCTTTGAAGTGGCCATATCAATGTAGTCCTTTGGAACTAACTGAATACCATTCCATACGCCGCCCTGCAGAATCATCTGACCAAGTTTTGCGATCACCTCAGGATACAGTGAGAATCCAAATCCGCCCACGCAGATTCCTTTTGGATCACGTAGCCAGCGCGTACCTGAAATTCCCATTGGTGTTAACAGTTTCTCCTCCAGATAATGTTCCAGATCGATTCCTTTTTTCTTTAACGATGCTGACAACATATAGGTAGCAATTGAATTATAGCGGAATACCTCTCCCGGCATCTCATGAAACGGCTCACGCAAAAATGCAGACACCATGTCATCCCAACAGTCGCTGCCTCCTGGTTCTTTCTCCTGTCCTGTTGACATGCGAAGCAGATGGCGCAAGCTAAGCGAAGCAAGCTCTTTTCCTACCTGAATCTTTCCGTTTTCAATTTCCGCTGCAAATAAATCTGTGATCTTTTCATCAAGGTCAATCTTTCCTTCTCCAGCTGCAATTCCAACTGCCATTGAAGTGAAGGTTTTGCTAAGAGAATATACGGTCCGCAGCTGTGTTGCATCATACGGCTCATACGAAGCCTCACACAACACTTTTCCATGACGCAGCAGCATAAAACTAGTTATGTTGATATGTTCCTTCTCCATCCGATCCATCATATTAATAATACACTGTGGATCAAGCCCCGCCTGTGCCGGCGTGATACGTTCTAATTTTTGTTCCTGCATAAGATAATCCTGCTACTCAAAATATGTGTAAATATACTCATATTGAGAATTGTAGGTTCTCACGAACACTACTTACTGCTTCATCGTGTATGCTTTTGACGAACCGAAGTTCTGTCTACTCACAAGTTCTTGTACACTCCACAGTCGTCAATTCCCCAGATAGCCCTGGGTACATACTTACGGTTGCGTTCAATTATGCAATTTCGTAAGTTTCTGCATCTTTCAAATTAAGTGCCGCATTTCGATCACGATCTTCTACATAGCCACAACTGCATCTGTAAATTCGATCTGAAAGCTTTAAATCTTTCCTGATGCATCCACAACTGTGACATTTTCTTGAAGACGGATACCATCTGCTTACTACTCTTAACTCAATTCCTTCTTCGTGGCATTTTTTCATGAGCTTTTCTCGAAACTCATAAAATTTCTCTGATGCCACTGCCTTTGAAAGATGTCGATTTTTCATCATTCCTTTTACATTCAGATCTTCAATCGTTATATGTAATGGTTTGGTTTTCACCATCTCTGCGATTGTCTTATTGATGTAATCGGTTCGAATCTGATTGATTCTTTGATGAAGTTTTTGTACCCTAAGCTTTTGTTTTTGTATATTTGCTCTTTGAGCAGACTCTCCTTTCTTCATTTTCTTTAAATTCTCATATTTACGTGACAGACAGCGTTGCGCCCGTCTCAACTGTTTTTCAAGCTTTTTGATTCGGCTTGTTTTGTTGATATTTTTATAAATTTTACCATTTGAAAGAACCGCAAATTCTTTTAGTCCAAGATCAATTCCGATTCCTTCTGTTTGATCTTCCTTCGATTTGACCTGCAAATCCAAAACATCCACTAAAACGGATACATAGTATCGACCCGCTTTTTTCGAAACGGCTCCGCTTCGAATCCGCCAGCCATCTTTCGTTGTTGGCAGATATCCCTTTTCCTTTAGTCTCACCCAGCCAAGGGTGGGAATGTTAATTCGGTGACGCTCACAATAGCAGTCTTTAGGATTATTCTTTACAAAATACATCTTTACATCTGAGATATCTTTCTTTTTGAATTTAGGGAATCCACTCTGATGTTTAAAAAATCTTGTAAATGCTGTGCATCCGCATTCAACTGCATGTTTTGTTGCCTTTGAACTGACTTCCTTTATCCATGAATATTCAGGATGTGTCGGCAGATATTCATTATTCAGCCATACGCTAAAGGACTTTCCACTCATGAATTTTTCTCCCTGCTCATAACGTTTTAAGTTATAAGAAAGATAAAAATTGTATAGATACCGACAGGTTCCAATTGTCTTATTGATCTTCGTTATCTGCTCCGGTGTAGGATTGATTTCCGTCTTGAAGCTCTTTAGCAAGTCCATCATCTCCTTCTATTTGTTTTTTATACTTACGAAGTCCATACAATCTACAAGAAAACACATGAAGAATGGAAACGATATCCTGTACAAGCTCCTCTTGCGGTGATAATGATTCATTATTTACTACCACAATTGTTGTATTAAATTTCGCACAGAATCTTTCAAACCAATCATATCCAAAGCGAACAAAACGGTCTCTATGCGTTATCACAATTGTTTTGATTTTTTGTTCCATCACCTCATCCAATAATTCATTCCATTTCTTGCGGTTGTAATTAAGACCACTTCCATATTCTTCTATGCATTGATCTACAATCATGCCTCTTGCATTGCAAAACTGACGTAAAAATGCGGTTTGTTTTTGTAAATCATCTTTTTGATTTTTTGTAGACACTCTGGCATAGAGAATAACTTTGCGTGTATCATCTTCTGTTATCCCTTTAAATTCAAGATACTGTTTGTAAGTATAATAACGCCTATTGGTTGGTGTACGATTTGCTGTAAGTGTTCCTTCTCGATCCCACCGCTGTAAGGTCTTAACAGAAACACCCAACAGCTCTGCAAATTCCTTTGGTTTGTAATTTGTAATGTTTGATGTGTTCATAATACCTCCTTTGAGGATATTTAAACACATTAAGGCATTATTGTCAATAGATTTAATTACATATTGTATTCTCCTCTTACTTATTCCAGCATACCTGCTCCGCAATTTTACGAATTTTTCCAAGAAGAGCAAAATCCTGCATGCCTGCTGACTCTGCAAGAAATTCATTACTGATCTTTCCTGCTTCCTCTCCAAAAATTTTCGCAAGCCATGTGCAGGCAAGCGCGTAACGTCCATATAAATAATTCATATGAAATCCATCTCTGCAAAGCGATATTCCGCCTTCACGCACATTAAATTCCTTTTCCTTTCGCAGCGTCTGGATCACATCACCGCACGGAATTAAATCCAGTCCATACTTCTGCGCTTCTTTATAATAATTTGCTCTCAGTTTCTGATACATCTCATCCTGATCTCTATGATATCGTGCGAAACAGTCATGCTTGCTGTCAACCTCATATGCCCAAGTTTCCTGCAGCATGAACTTAGCCCACGGTGCTTCCTTTTTGATGTATTCTGCTATCCATCCCATAAATGGTTCATACGTGTCAAGCCAGCCACTGTCATGACTAGACTGCTGTATGACAATATAATCCCATTTTTCTTCTGCGAGTGCATCCTGAATAGACACCTTGTTTCCCGTAGCTCTTCCGTTTAACTGATATTCATAATCCTTCGCCTCATTTTCAATATTTCTCCAATGACGTTCCAGACTGCAACCTCCGATATACAAATTAACTACCTTTGTATTGATCCCTCTTGTCAATGCCAAATCATGTAAAAAATGAGTTGCATCCTCTCCAAAACTATTTCCAATTACAAGAATTTTATAAATCTCCATAAATCTCCTTTCCACCGGGACAGGTACCGTGGCTTTTTATCTGTCCCCACTGGTTCACAAAACGCCATATTTCTAATTTTGATTATACACAGCAAGACATGCGTTTGCAAGAACAATAACACCTATGAAAAAAATTTGCTACTCACAAAACAAAAAAAGAAGGCACGCGCCTTTTGGCGCATGCCCTCTAACTATCTACATTATCTATTATTTTTTTATCCTTCAATTGCGATATGCTTCTTCTCTTCTACTGCTGGCTTTGCTTCCTTCTTTGCAACAGTTACCGTCAGCATACCATGCTCAAAGTGAGCCTTGATATCATCTTCGGTTGTATCCTTGCCAACATAATAGCTTCTCTGGCAGGAGCCTGCATAACGCTCTCTTCTTAAGTACTTGCCACTCTTCTTATCTTTCTCGTCCTCGTCAAGACCCTTCTCGGCGCTGACTACCAGATAACCATCCTTAAGCTCAACCTGTACTTCATCTTTCTTGAATCCCGGAAGATCAATCTCAACCTCATACTTATCGTCGAATTCCTTGATATCAGTCTTCATCAGGTTTGCTACATGATGTCCGTACAGCTTACGCTCTGCGTTTTTCTCTGCTCTGTCATCTATAAATGGAAATTCAAAGAAATCATCAAAGAAATTATCACTAAAAATGCTCGGTACTAACATAATCAAAATCTCCTTTCAAATCACTCATCATTATTTTTCCAGTTTATTTTTCATCCGCAGCTTTGCTGTTTCCAAACTTCAGATTGGAAGTTCCTTGGAGAACCTGGAACATTCAACTTTTTTGTTCCTTTTGTTCTCTCTGTACCCCTCTCTTTTGTTCTAGCTGTACTATAGCACGTATTATTAGCAATGTCAAGAGTTGAGTGCTAATTTTTTGTGAAAATTTTGTGAACTAAGCCACAGGGACAGTAAAAAAGCCACTTTACCTGTCCCCAATGGCTTTCCGTCATGAAATCATAGAACGGTATCGCCCCGGAGAGGATGGCCCGCATCTGAAAACGCTGCAAGCCGCCCATGTAGATGACAATGATTATTTCAGTCATATCGCACTGGACGATATAAGCGCCATTATCCGGGATATACGGGAAGCACACAAGAACGAAAGCGAGAGTGCGCCCCTGACTACCGTTGCCGATGAACTGCGGGAAAATCTGGAAGCAGTTGAAAACTTCAAGGGGAGCCGTCAGGAAAAGCAGGTGTTCCTTTATTGTAAACAATTCGGTATCAATTACAAAAATCTTTCGGAAGAAGAATTTCGCTGGCTCATTCGGATTCTCCAAAAGTCAAAGAAAATGGGGACGCCGGTCAGTCAGAGAAAGAAGCGCAAGTGAAAACTGCCGTTGCGGGAAGGAATGTTCCTGCAACGGCAGCGTCTTTTATTCGCCGGTATATGCAATTTCTATCTCATAGCCGCCGTTCTCATAGTAGGCGTGGGAAAAATAGTATCTTATTGTTATTTCTGAAATATAAAATTTGAATCATAAAACTTCTTTCCCTCTCAAATCCATTTTTACCAAACCAACTACTAACAATCCAATAAAAATTGCCGTGTCCACAAATAACAGTACAACAACACTTTTTACCACTCCGAAAGTAAAAAGTATGGAGAAGATTTCCACTGACAACACAATAAAACACATATAATTTGTCAAATACTCTGTTATAATTTCTCCATAATAATTGTTCATCTGCAATTTCGCATAGATAAAAGGTTTTAATAAATAACGGATTATGATGCATATAACAGGACAAATAAAAATCCAGTTTTTATTAACTAGGGATGTTGCCACTCCTTTACTCCATTGTACTGGAATTTCTGTCGGCAACTTAGAATAAGACAAAGCCCCAATAATCAAGCATAGTGCGGTAATCATAGTCCAGGTAAGCATACTTCCCCATATATACAAAAAGCTGACGGAATCCAGTTTGAAAACAGTTCGATTATCTTTCCAATAGTCATGCAAATCTGTTACATATTGTTCTACCTGTAATTTTTCATAACTAATACTTTCTTCATCCAGCATTTTTTCGCACATGAGTTTCGCCTTATTCAAATCAGTAATCTGATTTTTTAATACTTCCTTTTGCTTCTCAAGCATTTCCTGCAATGTTACTTTTTCGAATATAATACTTCGTATATCTTCAATAGAAATTCCCAATGTACGTAGATATGCAATCTTCTTTATATTTTCCACATCATTTTCAGAATAATCTCTATAACCATTACTTTCATTTCTCGAAGGCTCAATAAGTTTTTCCTTTTCATAAAAACGGATATTAGAACGGGATAAACCTGTTCGCTCTTCTACGTCTTTTATAGTCATATTATGCCCCTCCTTTCGAGCAACTCTATTTTACTTAATAATAAGCTATAAACAAGGTTTACAGTCAAGCATTTATCAAAAAACTTTTCTCTGTTAATTACAAATCAATTCTACAATCCTTTCAAAGCGTTCTTGTGCCGGTTCTTCTCTATCTGTAAGATAACTATTCAACCTGCCACTTGTAAGCAGAATAATATAAACCGCTTTCTTATGTTCTCTCAGATAGTGTTCACTTAGCCATAAGCTGCCTTATTGATAAATAGCGGTGTACTACACCAATTTTTACACCATTTCCGCATAAATTGATGAATTAAGATGCACCCAGATAAAAACGTCAAAGCCGCAGAACCCTTTAAAATAAGGTTCTGCGGCACTTGATAACACAAGACAAAAACCAATCGCAACTAACAAGAGTTGAGCGCTTCCTTTCCACCGGGACAGGTACTGTGGCTTTTTATCTGTCCCACTGGTTCTATCAACAATAAAATTTAATCGTATCTGTAACAAAAAACTGTTTCCATTTTGCACAAATAAGGAAAAACTGAGCTGAAATAAATTCCATTAACTCATTCAATTCCTTCGATGCAATTTGACTTCCATTGCTTGCTACAATGCATCCCCCAGTACGGGTTAACCAAATTTTTGTAGCATTCGGTGTTGGTCTGCCTTTTGATACATGAACATGAATCGGCTCCCCTTCCTCATTCGACCAAAAATATACAATGTATCGCTCACAGTAAATAATTTAGGCAATTTTTATTCCTCCATTTGCAGCGTATTTGTATAATAAATGAGCATTGCTATGGAGCAGTTTTTCAAAGAATGCGATTTCTTCATCACTATATCCTTCTTTTTCTGTCCATTTGTATTCAGGAAGTTCACATCTTGCTGAATCAAATCCATTATCTGTTGGTCGTTCAAAATTCACAATGACCTTTTTTATTCCTTTGTCTTCAATAAGCTGAGAATGCACAATTTCTGTTTCATCTGATAATGTCATATATGGATACATCATATCAAAACACTCCTTTCTTTTTTTGTGCAAGTGAATCCCCGTTAGTTCACAAAACGCCATATTTCTAATTTTGATTATACACAGCAAGACATGCGTTTGCAAGAACAATAACACCTATGAAAAAAATTTGCTACTCACAAAACAAAAAAAGAAGGCACGCGCCTTTTGGCGCATGCCCTCTAACTATCTACATTATCTATTATTTTTTTATCCTTCAATTGCGATATGCTTCTTCTCTTCTACTGCTGGCTTTGCTTCCTTCTTTGCAACAGTTACCGTCAGCATACCATGCTCAAAGTGAGCCTTGATATCATCTTCGGTTGTATCCTTGCCAACATAATAGCTTCTCTGGCAGGAGCCTGCATAACGCTCTCTTCTTAAGTACTTGCCACTCTTCTTATCTTTCTCGTCCTCGTCAAGACCCTTCTCGGCGCTGACTACCAGATAACCATCCTTAAGCTCAACCTGTACTTCATCTTTCTTGAATCCCGGAAGATCAATCTCAACCTCATACTTATCGTCGAATTCCTTGATATCAGTCTTCATCAGGTTTGCTACATGATGTCCGTACAGCTTACGCTCTGCGTTTTTCTCTGCTCTGTCATCTATAAATGGAAATTCAAAGAAATCATCAAAGAAATTATCACTAAAAATGCTCGGTACTAACATAATCAAAATCTCCTTTCAAATCACTCATCATTATTTTTCCAGTTTATTTTTCATCCGCAGCTTTGCTGTTTCCAAACTTCAGATTGGAAGTTCCTTGGAGAACCTGGAACATTCAACTTTTTTGTTCCTTTTGTTCTCTCTGTACCCCTCTCTTTTGTTCTAGCTGTACTATAACACGTATTGTTAGCAATGTCAAGAGTTGAGTGCTAATTTTTTGTGAAGATTTTGTGAACTAAGCCACAGGGACAGTAAAAAAGCCATTTTACCTGTCCCCACTGGTTCATTTTACGCTAGCTTGATCCTCACTAATTTGCTTTATTCAATTCCTTTTACAGTATAATCCTGATCCTCAACAGCTTTTTTGAGTACATCGTCTGCTACATCACTGCTTAATGTCACAACTGCTGTGCCTACCTCGTAGCTGACTTCTGCGCTTTCTACACCATCAATTGCCTCAAGTACTTTCTTTACACGCTTCTCGCAGTGTCCACACATCATTCCTTCGATTTTCATTGTCTTTGTCATAGTTTTTTCTTCCTTTCCCTGCCCATCTATTGCACCTGAAAATTCATCTGGTGTTTCTTTCTTTTCGATCAGGCAGCCTTCAATTATATGTTTTTTTCTTTTTCTGTCATGACTTGCGTCATGCAGGCGGCAGAAATTAAGCCGCAATGCATTTGATACAACGCAAAAGCTTGAAAGACTCATTGCTGCTGCACCAAACATCGGATTTAATAGCAGTCCCCAGTGCGCATACACACCTGCTGCAAGCGGGATTCCGATGATATTGTATATAAATGCCCAGAAGAGGTTCTCGTGAATATTGCGAAGTGATGCACGGCTTAAGCGAACTGCTGCTGCCACATCAGTTAAGTTACTCTTCATCAGCACAACATCGGCTGCATCAATTGCGACATCTGCACCTGCTCCTATTGCAATTCCTATATCGGCGCGTGTCAGTGCCGGTGCATCGTTGATGCCATCACCTACCATTGCTGTCTTTCCCTTTTCTTTAAGAGCACGAATCACCTGCTCTTTTCCTTCTGGGAGAACTCCTGCGATTACCTCATCTACACCAGCCTGTGCACCAATCGCACGGGCTGTGCGTTCATTATCGCCAGTCAGCATAACAACGCGGATACCCATATTTTGAAGCTCACGGATGGCTTTCGGACTATCCTCCTTGATCGTATCAGCTACAGCAATGATTCCCAAAAACTTCTTATCCCTCGCGAATAAAAGAGGTGTCTTTCCACTCTCAGCAAGCAAAGCAGCCCTTTGTCTGTCAGCCTTTGATATGGTTACTCTACCAGAGATAAACGATACACTTCCGCCAAGAAGCTGTGCTCCTTCTACGCTTCCCTCGAGTCCATTTCCCACAAGAGCAGTAAAATTATCTGCCTGCAATGAAGCAGTATCAAGACCCTTACTTTTTCCTTCCTCAACAATTGCCTTTGCAAGCGGATGCTCACTCTTTGCCTCTAATGCAAACGCAAGGCGAAGCAGCTCATCTTGTGAAATGCCATCTGCCGGAACAATATCAGTTACCTTCGGTGTTCCATTTGTAATGGTTCCTGTCTTATCAAGCGCAACAATCTGGACCTTTCCAGTCTCTTCAAGTGATACTGCTGTCTTGAACAAAATACCATTTTTTGCACCGAGTCCGTTTCCAACCATGATCGCAACAGGAGTCGCAAGGCCAAGCGCACATGGACAGCTAATTACTAATACAGAAATGCCTCTTGCTAACGCATATGCAAAGTCCTTGCCAAGAAGCAGCCAAACAAGAAGAGTCACAAGTGAAATGCTGATAACAACTGGTACAAATACACCGGAAACCTTATCTGCCACCTTTGCGATTGGTGCCTTTGTTGCTGCCGCATCGCTGACCATTTTAATAATCTGAGAGAGCGTCGTATCATCACCTACACGTGATGCCTCACAGCGAAGATAACCAGACTGGTTGATTGTCGCTGCTGATACAAGATCGCCAGGTGCCTTATCTACGGGAATACTTTCTCCTGTCAATGCAGCCTCATTGACAGCACTATTTCCCTCAGTGACAATTCCATCCACCGGAATGCTTTCTCCCGGACGTACTGCAAAAATATCACCCTTTTTTACCTGCTCAATCGGCACAACGTTTTCTTTTCCATCAATGATCAGTGTGGCCTGCTTTGGTGCAAGCTTCATCAGGCTCTTTAGGGCATCTGTTGTCTTTCCCTTTGAGCGCGCCTCAAGCATCTTTCCGACTGTGATCAGTGTAAGAATCATGGCAGCTGACTCAAAGTAGAACTCGTCCATGTAGCGCATTACACCTTCCATATCTCCATGAAGCTGCGCATCTGTCATCAAAAACAGTGCAATGACACTCCATACAAATGATGCCATTGAGCCAAGTGCAACAAGTGTATCCATGTTTGGTGCACGATGCCACAAGCTCTTAAAGCCGCTGATAAAAAACTTCTGATTAATGACCATAACAATTGCTGCTAAAATCATCTGCAAAAGTCCCATCGCAACATGATTTCCTTCAAACCATGATGGAAGCGGCCACCCCCACATCATATGACCCATTGAAAAATACATCAAAACTGCCAGAAAACCAATTGACGCTATCAGACGTTTCTTTAACACTGGTGTTTCCTTATCCTTTAATGCATCCTCCTCTGCCGCATGATTTGCCGATGCATTTCTTGTGTCAGAAGCACCCTTTAACGATGCTCCATATCCAGCCGCCTCAACCGCCGCAATAATGCTGTCCGGACTGGCGCTGCCCTCAACTCCCATTGAGTTTGTCAATAGGCTGACGGAACAAGTGCTTACGCCTGGTACCTTTGAGACGGCTTTTTCAACTCTGCTGCTGCAGGCAGCACAGCTCATGCCTGTCACATTGTATTGTTCCATAAACATGCCCCTTTCTTTTGTAGTACTAGTTCTTAAATTCCCAACTAACACTACTTCATTAATTTTTTTAGTGTCCCCATCAGCTCATCGATGACCTCATCCTTACCCTCACGGATATCTCTTGCCACACAATGGCGGATGTGATTTTCCAAAAGCTCACGGTTAAAAGCGCTAAGCGCAGCGCTGACTGCAGCTGACTGAATCAAAATGTCGTTGCAATAAGCGTCCTGCTCTAACATCGACTGCAAACCGCGTACCTGACCTTCAATTCTGCGCAAGCGATTTTGGAGAAGCTTTTTTTGATCCTCATCTCGCTGTGTGTGCTTACAGTGGGGACAGACAGACTGTTCATTATATTCCATACACATAAAACCCTCCCTATATTTTTATATACCCCCACGGGGTACTTTGTCGGAGTAACTTTACTATATACCCCTATAGGGTATTTGTCAAGTGGTTTTTCTTTTTTTACAACCCGGAAGTTCTACGAAGGCGGTTCACCGATTGTTTTGTCGGTGTGCCATGGGGATTAACATTTTGGGCGCCACCATTTTATCTTAGTAACAAAAAAAGTCATCCCCACTTGTATGGGGACAACTTCAAAAATGATGGTAAAATAAATTTTAATTAGGATTACCCCCGCTTGCGCGGGGAATACGATGGTGATACACAAGATGCACTTGTAAACAAAGGATCACCCCCGCTTGCGCAGGGAGTACCTAAAAAAAGCTTGAATTTAAGGGATCCTTTTTTCTATCTTAGCATATTTCCTTTAACTTGGACAGTGACTTTTTATTTTATAGTAGTCTGAAATGAACTGTTCTTTTTCTTTCTTGCTTTTGGCACAGCACCTCCTTTCCACAGCTGTTGGCGTAAGATGTTTTAGGTTGTATTTTCATATATATTATATCATATAGTATACATATAGTCAATAAATAGTTAGAA
>OLOX01003101.1_pt1 | contig 12952 bp, 9 predicted proteins | sample 1672091 | NCBI WGS metagenome assembly OLOX01 (sample SAMEA3136644, study PRJEB25190) | human gut metagenome | reverse complement strand
TGGCGGACAGTGATTATCTGGCGGGTACAGTGAAGATGATTGATGCGGTCATGGTTACTCCTCTCTTGTACGGATGACTGCTATCAAAACTTGCGATTACTCGGCGGAAGTTCCCGTCGGTTCCGTCGGCGTTTCCGCCGGCCTGCGATGCCTGTCGAATTCGAACGTGTGCAAGAAACGCTTGGCACGCTCGGTTTTCGGATTGGTGAAGAACGCTTCGGCGTCGTCGGATTGTTCAACGATGCCGCCGTCCTCCAGCATGATCACCTGGTCGGCGATGGCTCGTGCGAATTGCATCTCGTGCGTCACGATGAGCATGGTCTGGCCGGAATCGGCGAGTTCCAGCATCACGTCAAGCACCTCGCGCACCATTTCCGGATCAAGCGCGGCGGTGACCTCGTCGAACAGCAGCACTTCCGGATGCAGGATCAGCGCACGGCAGATGGCCACGCGCTGGCGTTGGCCTCCGGACAGCTCATGCGGCCAGGCATCCTTGCGGTCGGCGAGTCCGACGCGTTCCAGCAGAGCGATGGCTTCCTTCTCGACCTCCGCCTTGTCGCGCTTCTGCACGAGCGTCGGAGCGAGCGTGATGTTGCCGAGCACGGTTTTGTTGGGGAACAGGTCGTAGCTTTGGAACACCATGCCGATACGCGTGCGCAGTTCACTGGACCGGTCGGATCGTCCGGCTCGTTCCGTGCCAGGCTTGCCGGCATCGATCACCTGATCGTTGATGGAAATCGTGCCGCCCTGAATCGGTTCCAGACCGGCGATGGTGCGCAGCAGCGTCGACTTGCCCGAGCCGGAAGGACCCAGCACCACGAGCACCGAACCATGCTCCACCTTGAAGGAGATGTCATCCAGCACCGGCTTGTCGGCATTCGCATACTGTTTGACCAGATGATTCACCTCGAAACCCTTGCAGGTCGTTTCGGGTTCAGTCATTCGACCACCTCTTTTCCAGTCGGCGGGCCACAATGGACAGCGGCCAGCACACGATGAAGTACATAAAGAAAATCACGCCATAAATCCACAAGGTTCCAGTCGGGAACTGGAATCGGTTCGCGTCGATAATCTGCTGGCCGACCTTGATGACCTCGACCACACCGAGCAGCACGGCCAATGATGTCGTTTTGACGATACGTGTCGCCAAGTTTACGGATGCCGGCAGCATACGGCGAACAGCCTGCGGCAGAATCACCCGGGAGAAGGTCTGCCACGGGCTCAACCCCAGTACGTAGCTCGATTCGTACTGCACTTTGGGAATCGACTGCAATGCGCCACGCACCAGATCGCCCAGCTCGGCGCCTCCCCACAGGATGAACACCAGCACGCAGGCACCGGTGGCATCGAGATTCCAATCGAACCATCGAGCAAAACCGTAGTAGGCAAGGAACAGCAACGCCAGCTGAGGCATAATGCGGATGAAGTCGAGGTAGATGCGCATCGCGGCCCGGATCACGGGATTCTTCAGCGTCATCAACCAGCCCATCAACAGGCCGACCGGGATGGACGCGCCTACGGATACGCCGGCTATCCACACGGTGACCCACAGGCCTTGCAACAGACGTGGGAATACGCCTGGCTGGAGCAGTATTTCAGCGCCGCTCATAATCGAACCTCCGCTCCAACCATGTGCCGAAGATGGAAATCGGCAGCAGAATCACCAGATAGGCCACGACCAGCATGAACAACGACTCATAGGTGCTGTAATACATGCCGATCAGATCCTTGGCCATGTACATCACGTCGGCGAGCGCAATGGCGGAGACGACGCTCGATTCCTTAAACAGGAAGATCACATTGGCCACTACGCCGGGAATGGCGGTGGACACTGCTTGCGGCAGAATGACTCGGGTGATGGTTTGCGTGGAAGTCAGTCCCAGCACGTACGCGGTTTCGCGCTGCACGTTGGGCACCGCTTCCAATCCGCCGCGCATTGCCTCGGCCATGTAGGAACCGCCCAAGAATCCAAGGCCGACTATCGCGCAGGTTTCGGCGGACCATACTACGCCGAGTTTGGGCAGGCCGAAGTACAGAAAGTACAGCTGTACCAGCAATGGCGTATTGCGGCTAAGTTCGATGTAGATTCTCACGATTTGCCGGGCGACCGGGATACGCGCGATTTCCACGCCAGCGCAGACCAGACCCACCGCGATGGCAAGCAATATGCCAAACACGGATATGAATAAGGTCATCAATGTGCCGTTGACGAAGAAAGGCGCGTAACGCTGCACGAACGACCAATCGAATGTCATTGGACGCGCTCCTTCCTTTGCTTCTCGTTTCTTCTCCTGCGCATAAACGGTCTTAGCCACCCATGTACGATTTCGGGGGCCGAACATACCTGTCCCCCCTGCCGTGTCATCGTAGAGTATCAGAACACGTGGCACGGCCGCTGCGCTATACGCATTACTTATGGGACGTTACTCGATGGGCGAACATCAGGGCATTATTGTCGCCCAAACGGTGGATACACTGAGGCTATGAAGATCACCAAAGCTCTGACCCGTTTGACCGGTCCCGAAACCGCTCCGGTGTTCGTGCTGTTGCACGGCTGGGGTTCCAATGAATACGATTTGCCCGATCTGCTGAACTATTGCGGTGCCGGTTCGGCTGATTATGCCAGTTTGCAGGCACCCATCGCCTATGGCATGGGATATACATGGTTCGGTGCGTGGGCGCATGAAGGTGTGCCGGAGGGCGAATCATTAGACAAGCAGGCGACTGAAGCCGCCCAAGCCATTGATGCATGGGTTGCGGAGCATATTCCCGCCACTCGGCCGGTGGTTGCCATGGGATTCTCGCAGGGCGGCCTCTTGGCCGCGCATCTTTTGCGATGCAATCCGCAACGGTATGCGGCAGCGGTCTCCTGCTCCGGCTGGTTGGCTCCGGGGCCGGTCTCTGGAGACGCCGAGCTGGCTGCGTTGAAGCCGCCGGTGTTCTACGGGCATGGTGCTGCAGACGACATCTTCCCGAAAGCCGATGTGACGGCGATGGGTGAGTTCTGGCACGAGCACGGCACGTTGACCGAACAAGTGTATCCGGGCATGGCCCATTCCATTAATATGCCGGAAATGCGCGATATTCAACGGTTCTTGGAGACCAACGGATTCATTCGGCCGCAGATTTGGTAGTCACCACCTCACATGGCGTAGTCTACGTGGGCGAATTCAGGGACCTTATACCATTTGACGGGGTAGCCGGCACCGTGGGCGCAGAAGACCGAGTCGGGGGTGTTGTCCAGATCTGCTTCGGGATCGTAAGCGGCGGCTGCGATGATCTGTTCGGCGTCATGGCATGGCTTGTAGCCGCCGAAAGTGGCGGAGAAACGGCCATGGCCGTGCGTGTACTGGTTCACGTCCATCGCATAGTCGCGCATCTCGGACACCGGCGCCTCGCCTTCGATCACGGCGTATTCGCCATCGGTGACCGGGGATTCGAAGGTGCCGGCCATGCGCTGGATGTCGCTCATGGCACGGCCGATCATGTCTGCTGGCACTTCGAGCCGGAACCGGTACCACGGTTCCAGCAGTCGGCAGTTGCCCTCCCCTGCGGTGTCCGGACGGCTCTCGACCGGCGTCTCGGGCCGGCCACTGACTCCAGCTCTGGCTTCCATAAGCCCCTGACGAATCGCACGATAGGTGGCTTGGCGGAAGTCGCCGCCTTCGGTATGCTTCAGATGCGCGCGGCCAGCCACCAAAGTCATCTTGATATCGGTGAGCGGCGCGCCAACGAGCACACCGAGATGCTCACGCTCGGTCAGATGGGTCAGAATCAGCCGTTGCCAATTGCGGTCCAAATCGTTTTCGGACAGGGCCGAGGCCACAGTGACTCCGCTGCCCGGCTCCCCTGGTTCCAGCAGGATATGTGCTTCGGCATAATGACGGAGCGGCTCGAAATGACCTGCGCCTTCGATTGGCGCAGTGATGGTCTCACGGTACAGGATGGAGCCGGGGCCAAACGACACATCCAGACCGAACCGGTCGTGCAGGGTCTGCTGGATGATCTCCAGCTGGACTGCGCCCATCAATTGCACATGAATCTCGGCCAGCCGTTCCACCCACACCACATGCAACAACGGGTCTTCGTCTTCCAGCTCACGCAATGCGGTGATGACCTTATGCAAGGTCAGATCATCGAACTGGGGACGGGCCGGCGAGCTATTGTCCGCCGCGGTCTGGCGAGCGGTGTCGTTCTCCTCATTGCGGCCGGTTCCCGACTTGGCGGCATCATGCTCGGCATCGTCCTGATTCACGCTGTTATGGCCGGCGCCACCGCGTTTGGCCGCTCCCGAGGTGCCGGCCGTATCGGATTCCGCTCCGGCGGGCAACACCGTGTAGGTCAACACGGGTTGCAGCGACGGTGATTCGGCGTCCGGTTCCGCTCCCAGCCCTTCGCCGGGGAAGGTCCGCGTCAGTCCGGTCACCGCACACACCGATCCGGCAGGTATCTCGGTGACCGTCTCGAATTTGGCGCCATTGTAGACGCGCACCTGATCGACTTTCTCGGACCATACCGTGCCATCATCCCCCTGTACCGGCGACGGTGCTGTCGACGCCGCGGCGCACGAGGATGAAGAGACGATCTCCTTGGCTTTGAGCGCACCGCCGGTGACGCGCAGCCACGTCATACGGTTGTGCTGGCCGTCGTGGGCGATTTTGAACACGCGTGCGGCGAAGGCGGCCGGCCATTCACGTTCGCGGGTGAACGTCTCCAGCCCGTCCAGGAATTCCTCGACTCCTTCGAGTTTCAATGCCGAGCCGAAATATACGGGGAACAGCTCGCGCACGGCGATCATCGATCGCAATCTGTCCACGGACAGCGCGCCATGTTCCAGATAGTCGTTCATCGCCTCCTCGTCCAGGGTGGCGATATCCTCGGCAAGCGCGTCCAACGGTACCGCGCTGCCCTCAGTGGACTGCTCCATTGCCGGCAGCGGATATATCGCATCGCTCAGGCGTTTGCGCAACTGTGCCAGAATGGCCTCGCGGTCGAATCCGGCGGCGTCGCACTTGTTGACGAAGATGAACGTCGGCACACCGTATCTGGCCAGCAGACGCCACAGTGTCTCGGTATGGCCTTGCACGCCATCCGTGCCGGAGACCACAAGAATCGCGTAATCAAGCACACGCAGCACCCGTTCGGTTTCGGCTGCGAAGTCCACGTGCCCCGGCGTATCCAGCAGGGTCAGTCGCAGGTCGCCGTGTTCAACCAACGCTTGGTGCGCGAAGATCGTGATGCCTCGCGCCTTCTCCAAGGAATTGGTGTCCAGAAACGCATCGCCGTGATCTACTCGCCCCAATTTGCGGATCTCACCGGTACGGTAGAGCAGCGCCTCGGACAGCGTGGTCTTGCCCGCGTCCACATGCGCCACGATGCCTGCCACTATCTGTTTCATCAGCTGTGCTCCCTTCCCGATGCGCCGCGCAATTGCCGGCCGCCTAACCAATATATCCGAGAAAAACCGGGAGGGAATAATTTTACCGTCAGACCGGGATGCCGGTACAATAAGTCACCGAACACCGACTGATATGAGGAGCCTCCGTGACCACTTCCGGCATTACCGTTTTCGGCCAACCATCCCAGCCCAATCATGGTGCCGGCGGGCGAATCGCCATGGACGATGCCGTCTTCCCCACCGATTATGTGGCGCTGGATTTGGAGACCACCGGCTTTTACCCGAACAGTTGCGCCATCACGGAAATCGGTGCCGTGCGCGTGCGGGAGGGGCATATCGTCGATCAATTCCAGCAGCTGGTGAATCCCTTGCGGCCGATTCCGCGTCAGATCACCACGCTGACCGGCATCACCGATGCGATGGTGGCCGACCTCGATCCGATTGACGAGGTGCTTCCCCGATTCATCGCATGGCTCGCTACCCCGGCTGCCGGTCCCGCCGTCGAGCCGATTGTCGGCCATAACGTCAGCTTCGATCTGCGATTCCTGGATTACAACACCCGGCATATCGCCGGCTGCGGCTTTGCCTGCGCGGATTATGACACGATGCAGATCAGCCGCGCCCTGTTCCCCGCGCAGCGGCATCACCGTCTGGCCGACCTGATCGTACGCTTCGGCATCGCGGACAATGAGGAGCACCGCGCATTAAGCGATGCCATCCAAACCCAGCAGTGCTTCGAATGGATGCGGCATTATGTCACCGAGCATCACGAATCCGAAGCGATCCGCTGGAAGCAGGCGCCGGCCAAAAACAGCGCCGAAATCCTCCACCAGCAGTTGGTGGTAAAGCGGTAGTTTACAGCCCGTATTCCTTGGCGATGACGGACCAGAGGTCGGCAGCGGCCTGATCAACGGTTTCGTTGACGATGGTGACGTCGAATTCGCTTTCGGCGGCGAGCTCCACCTTGGCGGTCTCCAAGCGACGGGCCTGTTGTTCGGCGGTTTCGGTGCCGCGGCCGATCAGGCGGCGCTCGAGCTCTTCGAAGCTTGGCGGCGCGATGAACACGTACACCACTTCGAGGTCGAGCTCGGCGGCGCGCTGCTTGACGCGGCGGGCACCCTGCAGGTCGATTTCCAGAATCGTGGGCACACCGGCGGCCAGATGTTCCTCCACAGGCTTGAGCAATGTACCGTAGTGGGCCATGCCGTGCACCACGGCGGTTTCCAGGAACTCACCGGCCGCTTCGCGGGCCAGGAACTCGTCTTCAGTAAGGAACCAATAGTTGACGCCATCAACCTCGCCCGGGCGCGGAGCGCGTGTGGTGGCGGAGACGGACACCCACACTTCGGGGTGGTCGGCGCGCAGCTTGGCTTCCACGGTGCCCTTACCTACTGCGGTGGGGCCAGTCAGGACGATTAGACGGCCAGCATGGGTGTTTTCAGTCATGGGTTCCTCCGGAGATGATGTGGTGTGCAGCGATTATGAATCCAATGTGGTAACGGCTCACCGGCGAGATGACCGGTAACTGCTACAGCCCCGACGAACAGGGAAGAATATGAATCGTGATGCGACGTACGCGATGAGATAGACACGTACGCATGCCGCGACATCTGATTCCGTTCTGATTACTGGTTTTCCGAGCCTTCGACAGTGGCTTCCATCAGCGCCTGACGTACGTCAAGCGCAATCGACTCGGTGGCTTGGCTCAGTGCGGCGATATCCGGCCCATGCGAGGCGATAAAGCGGGACACGGTGACCAGCACGTTGCCGCGCGTACCGCGGAACACGGTTTTCAGATCCTTGGCCTCGGCACCCTGCCAACCGTAACCGGGGGAAAGAATCGGACCGGTGAACTTGGAGGGGTCCACGCCGGAATCCTGCATCCATTGGCCGATGGTGGCACCGATAATCAGACCAACCGAGCCCATGCCTTCGATATCCACGTTATGCTTCTGCGCGGTGGAGGCGATGCCGTAGGCCACGGTACGTCCCTTGTAATCGCCGCTCTGGCGCAACGCGGTCTGCAGACTCATGCCTTCCGGGTTGGAGGTCAGGGAGGCGATGAACACGCCGCGTCCGTTTTCCAGCGCTTCGGTAATCAGGCCGTTCAACGAACGCGCGCCATAGTACGGCAGCAGCGTGATGGCGTCGGCCAGCAACGGTGCACCGGGCTTGAAATAGGCGTCTGCGATGGCGGAAATCGTGGTGGACAGGCCGCCGCGCAGGCAATCGACGATGGTGATGACGCCCATTTGTCGTGCCGCGTAGAGCACGCGCTCGAGCGCTTCGAAACCTTTGGCTCCGTAGCGCTCGAACATCGGCGTCTGGAATTTGACTGCTGCGGCGCGCCCGTTGGCGGCCTGCAGCATACGCATGGAGAAGAGTTCGGCGCCTTCGGCGTCGACGTTGTATCCCCAGTCGGTGAGGAGCTTGCGATGCGGGTCAATGCCCACACACAGCGGCCCGTATTTGGCCATTGAATTGCTTAATCGCAGACCGAAATCCGAACGTTGTGCCTGCAATTCCTCACTGCTGAGTGTAGTCATCAGAACTCCCGTCGCTCCAATTCGAACAGCTGCTTCGAATGCTCCTGAATGCTCATGATCTGATAATCATTATGCTTCACGGCCTCGATAGCGAGCAGTGCGGCCTGGAACTCGGTGATGGTGGTGAACTGCGGCAGATCGGCGGCAATGGCGGCGGCACGGATGGAGTAGCCGTCGGAACGGGAGCCGCGCGAGTTCGGCGTGTTGAGGATCATGTCGATCTTGCCTTCCTCGATGAGCTGAACCACGTTCTTGCCCACGGATCCGGCAGCGTGATGCACCTCGACCGGGGCTTCCGGATCGGTGTCCACGCGGGTGCTGATCTTGTCCACGATGTTCGACTCGATGCCGTAACGGCGAAGCACGGAGGCGGTGCCCTCGGTGGCCCAGAGCTTGAATCCAAGCTCCTCGAGACGAACGGCGATCAACGGCAGCTGACGCTTGTCGGTGTCGTTCACGGAGATGAACACGTTGCCGTGGGTCGGCAGGCCACCGTCGTAGGCGGCGAGCTGGCTCTTGGCGAAGGCGTGCGGGAAGTCACGGTCGAAGCCCATGACCTCACCGGTGGAACGCATCTCAGGTCCGAGCAGGATGTCGACGGTCTTGCCCACCGGGGTGCGGAAGCGCTTGAACGGCAGCACGGATTCCTTAACCGCGACCTGCTGGCCGGGGTGGATGTCGCCGCCGTCGCCCTTAGGCAGCAGCAGACCGTTGGCACGCTGATCGGCGATGGTTTCGCCGGCCATGATGCGGGCAGCAGCCTTGGCCAGTGCCACGCCGGTGGCCTTGGAGGCGAACGGCACGGTACGGGAGGCGCGCGGGTTGGCTTCGATCACGTACAGCGTGTTGGCCATGAAGGCGTACTGCACGTTGATCAGGCCCTGCACATGGCAGCCCTTGGCGATGGCGTAGGTGCCTTCACGCAGGCGACGAATCTGGTCATCGGACAGGGTGGACGGAGGCAGGGTGCAGGCGGCGTCACCGGAGTGGACACCGGCCTCCTCGACGTGCTCCATAATGCCGCCGATGTATAGTTCCTCGCCGTCGAACAGTGCGTCGACATCGATTTCGATGGCGTCTTGCAGGAACTTGTCGATGAGCAGCGGGGAAGGCAGGCGGCCGGAGACCACGGTATCGGCCTTGGCCTCGGCAAGTGCGCGGTCCACGTACTTGTTGAGCTGCTTGTCATCGTAGACGATTTCCATGCCACGGCCGCCGAGCACGTAGCTCGGGCGCACGAGCACCGGGTAACCGATGCGGTGGGCGGCTTCCTTGGCCTCTTCGAGGCTCAGGGCGGTGCCGTAACGCGGGGCGTTCATCTCCGCCTTCTTGAGCACTTCGCCGAACAGCTCACGGTTCTCGGCCAAGTCGATGGATTCCGGGGTGGTGCCGAGAATCGGCACGCCGGCGGCCTTCAGACGCGCGGCCAAGGACAGCGGGGTCTGGCCGCCGAGCTGGACGATGACGCCCTTGACCGGGCCCATCTTCTTCTCGGCCTCGTAGATCTCGAGCACGTCCTCGAAGGTGAGCGGCTCGAAGTAGAGGCGGTCGGACATGTCGTAATCGGTGGACACGGTCTCCGGGTTGCAGTTGACCATGATGGTGTCATAGTCCTTGCCAAGCTCCTGCACGGCGTGCACGCACGTGTAGTCGAACTCGATGCCCTGACCGATGCGGTTCGGGCCGGAGCCGAGGATGATCACAGCCTCGCGTTCGCGCGGGCGCAGCTCGGTTTCGTCGGCGTAGCAGCTGTAGTAGTACGGCGTGGCGGCGTCGAACTCGGCGGCGCAGGTGTCGACGGTCTTGTAGACCGGGCGCAGACCGTAGGTCCAGCGCAGTTCGCGGATGGTGTTCTCGCCTTCATCGCCCAAACCACGCAGGTGGGCCACCTGCACGTCGGACAGACCGGCGAGCTTGGCCTTCTTGAGCAGCTTCGGGGTGAGGGTTTCGGCCTCACGCACCGTCATGGCGGTCTCATTGATGAGGAAGATCTGCTTCAGGAACCACGGGTCGATCTTGGTGGCCGCGAACACCTGCTCCAGCGTGGCGCCGCCCCAGATGGCGCGCATAAGCTGCAGGTAACGGTGTTCGGTCGGGGTGTGGATGGCCTCAAGCAGTTCGGCCACTTCTTCGGCGGACGGCTTCTCGCCATCCCAATTGAAGCCCATGTGGCGCTTGTCGATGGAGCGCATGGCCTTGCCGAGGGACTCCTGGAAGTTGCCGGCCAGGGCCATGGCCTCGCCCACGGACTTCATGGAGGTGGTCAGGGTGGGGTCGGCGCCCGGGAACTTCTCGAAAGCGAAGCGCGGCACCTTGGTGACCACGTAGTCGATGGTCGGCTCGAAGGAGGCCGGCGTGGACTGGGTGATGTCGTTGCGAATCTCGTCGAGCGTGTAGCCGAGGGCCAGCTTGGTAGCGATCTTGGCGATCGGGAAGCCTGTGGCCTTGGAGGCCAGTGCGGAGGAACGGGAGACGCGCGGGTTCATCTCGATGACGATGATGCGGCCGGTGTCCGGATGAACGGCGAACTGGATGTTGCAGCCGCCGGTGTCCACGCCCACGCCACGGATGATGGCGATGCCGATGTCACGCAGCTTCTGGTATTCGCGGTCGGTCAGGGTGAAGCAGGGGGCCACGGTGATGGAGTCACCGGTGTGCACGCCGACCGGGTCGACGTTCTCGATCGGGCAGACGACCACGACGTTGTCGTTGCGGTCGCGCATAAGCTCGAGCTCGAATTCCTTCCAGCCCTCGATGCCCTCTTCGATCAGGACTTCGTCGGTGGGCGAGTAATGGATGCCGGCGCCGGCGATGCGGTGCAGCTCCTCCTCGTTGTGGGCGATGCCGGAGCCCAGGCCGCCCATGGTGAAGCTCGGGCGCACGACCAGCGGGTAGCCGAACTTCTCGGCGATCTTGTCGACTTCCTCGATGCTGTGGGCGATGTCGGAGCGGGCGGATTCGGCGCCGGCCTCGTCAACGACCTTCTTGAACAGTTCACGGTCCTCGCCACGGTCGATGGCTTCCAGGGAAGCACCGATCAGTTCGACGTTGTACTTCTTCAGGACGCCGGCCTCGCCCAGCGCCATGGCGGCGTTGAGTGCGGTCTGGCCGCCCAAGGTGGGCAGGAGCGCGTCGGGGCGTTCCTTGGCGATGATCTGCTCGAGGATCGGGGTGGCGATCGGCTCGATGTAGGTGGCGTCAGCCATCTCCGGGTCGGTCATGATGGTGGCCGGGTTGGAGTTGACGAGGATGACGCGGATGCCTTCCTCACGAAGGACGCGGCATGCCTGGGTGCCCGAGTAATCGAACTCCGCAGCCTGACCGATCACGATCGGGCCGGAGCCGATGACCATCACGGATTTGATGTCGGTGCGCTTCGGCATATCACTTACCTTCCTTGGAGTTGTTCTTCATAAGTTCGCAGAAACGGTCGAACAGGTAGGCCGCATCGTGCGGGCCTGCTGCGGCCTCCGGGTGGTACTGCACGGAGAATGCGGGGATGTCCACGCACTGCAGGCCTTCGACCACGTCGTCGTTCAGATCGATGTGGGAGACGAACACCTTGCCGTACTTGCCGTTTTCAAACGGCGCGTCGACCTGCTTGCCGATCGGGGCGTCGACCGCGAAGCCGTGGTTGTGGGCGGTGACCTCGACCTTGCCGGTGGTCAGATCCTTGACCGGCTGGTTGATGCCGCGGTGGCCGAACTTGAGCTTGTAGGTGCCGAAGCCGAGTGCGCGGCCGAGCAGCTGGTTGCCAAAGCAGATGCCGAAGAACGGGTAGCCGGCGTCAAGTACCTGGCGCAGCAGCTCGATTTCGGGACCGGCCTGTTCCGGGTCGCCCGGACCGTTGGAGAAGAAGACGCCGTCCGGGTTCAGGTTCTCGATTTCGGCGAAGGTGATGGTGGAGGGCACCACGTGCACGCGGCAGCCGCGTTCGGCCATGCGATGCGGGGTCATGGACTTGATGCCCAGATCGACGGCCGCCACGGTGAACAGCGGTTCCTTGCCTTCGAATTCGCCGCAGGGTTCGATGGTATAGGCTTCCTTGGTGCTGACCTCGTCGTAGAGGCTCATGCCCTTCATCTGCGGAGTGGCCTTGACCTCGTCGAGCATGGAGTCGATGGTGCGCAGTTTGCCGTCACCGTCGAGCAGCGCGTCGCCTGAGAAGATGGCCGCGCGCATCACACCGGCGGAACGCAGGTGGCGTACCAGCTTGCGCGTGTCGATATGGCTGATGCCGACGATGTGGTTGGATTCGAGATCGTCGTCAAGGCTGCCGGTGGCGCGCCAGTTGCTCACATTCGGGCTGGGATCGCGCACCACATAGCCTGCGACCCAGATTCTGGAGGATTCCGGATCCTCCCCGTTGATTCCCGTGTCCCCGATGTGCGGGAACGTCTGTACCACGATCTGACGGTCGTAGCTGGGATCGGTAAGCGTTTCCTGGTAGCCGGTCATGCCGGTCGCGAAAACGATCTCCCCGCTGGTCGTGCCGATCGCGCCGTATGGCTCGCCCACATACACCTGTCCGTCTTCGAGAACAAGAACGGCATCCTGAGGGTCAAACATCACGGCTTCGGAATCATACTGGTTCACCAAAACCCCCTTATAGTCAAGGTATTCGTACCAAGGATAGCGGCCGGTTAGGACTCGCGACCCGGCCGAATCGCTTAACTTTCGGCTTTATTCAGCCGAAGGTTCGGTCGGTTGTTCGGCCACTTCAGTGGCTTCCGCATCGGCGCTCACCGCGCTGAGCAGACCATGGATGAACGCCGGCGAATCGTCGTCGCACAGCGTTTTGGCAAGGCTCAACGCCTCATCGATGGCCACCATGTTGGGAACATCATCGTTGAACATGATCTCCCATGCGGCGATGCGCAGGATATTGCGCTCGACAACGCCCATGCGCTTGACCTTCCAACCCGTGGAATGCTCATCAAGCACGGAATCGATCCGGTAAAGATTCTCTGCAACGCCACGAACGATTTCGATGGCATAATCAGGCAGC
>OLOX01003100.1_pt1 | contig 12952 bp, 9 predicted proteins | sample 1672091 | NCBI WGS metagenome assembly OLOX01 (sample SAMEA3136644, study PRJEB25190) | human gut metagenome | reverse complement strand
TCGGAGTCGGGACTTTTATAATCGGTTGATTTGTATTTCCCACGTCACCGCTGAAAACTGTTTTCTTCGTAATACCGCTTTCTGTTATCCAAATTTCTATACAAGATGAGCCGAGCAAGTGACCTATATCGTGAAATCTTATTTCGACATTTTCCAAAATTCTTATTTTCTCATCATAATTACACAGACGGAATTGCTGAAGCACACCGATAGTATCGTCCATATCATAAATCGGAACATACTCTTCCCTGCCGGCACGCTTTGCTTTTCTGTTTCGCCATTTCGCCTCAGTTTCTTGAATATGCGCACTGTCCGGCAACATTATTTCGCATAAATCAGATGTTTCATTCGTCGCGTAAATTTTACCGCGAAAACCGTTTTTGTAAAGTAACGGCAAATTACCCGAATGGTCAATATGTGCATGAGTAAGCAATACACATTCAATATCATTTGGATTTACGGGAATTTCTTGATTTTCAAATATATCAGCACCTTGTTCCATTCCGCAGTCAACAAGAATATTTTTTCCGTTCGTTTCTATTAGCGTACAACTGCCCGTAACTTCGTGTGCCGCACCTAAAAATGTGACTTTCATACTAACGCACTTCCTTTCTATTTTATTTATACCACCGATTTCGGCTTTAGTAACAAATAAATTGTATTTTTTTATGTTTTAATGTATAATATTTTTGAGGTGTTTGGTATAAAAAAAGAGCTTTAAAGCTCTTTTTTGATTTCCTCAAGTAAAGCAGTGCAACCTTCAAGTACATCATTATATGTTTTATCAAAATCACCTGTGTACCATGGATCCGCAATATCTCTCGGATTGTCAGACCAATCAAGTAAAAGGTGTATTTTGTTTTCGGTATCATTCGGTAACATACGTTTCATATTTCGTAAATTGTAACTGTCCATACCGATAATGTAGTCATATTTGGCATAGTCGGATTTTTTTAATTGAACCGCATATTTTCCGTCAACGGAAATACCGAATTCCGCAAGCTTTTTGCGCGTACCATAATGTACACCGTTCCCGATTTCCTCTGTACTCGTCGCCGCAGACGCTATGTAAAACTCGTCACTAAGCCCTGCCTTTTTAACTAAATCTTTCATCACAAACTCCGCCATCGGGCTGCGGCAGATGTTGCCGTGGCAGATAAAAAGCACGTTGATCATCAAAGCATTCGTTCCTTTCCATGCGGATGCGCCATGATAGCACGGCGCGGAGCAAATGTCCAGTCCCCTGCAAAAAGCGGCTTGACATTCCGGGTCACGATGCTATAATGACCTCGGTTTCAGACCGAATACACCGCAAGTGAGGTGAGAACATGGACAGCTGCAGTCAGGGTCACAGCAGGGGCAGAGAGCTCCGGTGCACAGGGGATTGTCAGGCGCTGTTCGTGTTCTGACAGGTCTCGCTGTGCGACCGGACCCGCTGTCCTTCCCGAGCTGCATACCCAAGGGGTAAAGAGGGAATGAGACGGCGGTTTTTTCATGCCCGTTTTCCTCTGACCCCGGAAGCTTTTGCACAAAGGAGGAAGACGATATGTCCGAAATGAACAACACCCCGCCGGAGATCATCCCCGGCGACCGCCACCCGGACTACAAGGGCGAGATCGCGGCGCTGCTGCGCGGCAACCTTGCGCCCGGGCAGCTGAGAAACCGGATCGAGGATTACCACGAGCGCGACATCGCCGAGGCGCTCGAGCTGCTGCGCCGGGACGAGCGCTGCCGGCTCTATGCCCTGCTCGACGCGCCGACGCTGGCCGGTGTGCTCGAATACACCGAGGACGATATGCCCACCTATCTCGAGGAGCTGGGCATCCGCAAAAAGCTCGAGATCCTGCCGCTGCTCGATCCGTCGACCGCGGCGGACTACCTCAAGGGGCTCGAACGCGCGCAGCGCAGCGCGCTCGTCGACCTCATGGACGACGATGTCAAGCGCGACCTGTCGTTTCTGAGCTCGTTCGACGAGGACGAGATCGGCAGCCGCATGACCACCGACTTTGTCAGCATCCGTGCCGACATGACCGTGCGTCAGGCGATGAAGGAGCTGATCCGGCAGGCCGCCGACACCGACAACATCTCCACGCTCTACGCCGTCGACGCAAACGGCGTGCTCGTCGGCGCGATCGACCTCAAGGAGCTGATCATCGCGCGCGAAACCACCGCACTCGACGACATTCTCATGACGTCCTACCCCTATGTCTACGCGGACGAGCTGATCGAGGACTGCGTCGAGCGCATCCGCGCCTATTCCGAGGACTCCATCCCCGTGCTCAACGCCGACAACCGCCTGAGCGGCGCGCTGACGGCGCAGGTCGTGGCGGAGCTCGTGGCCGACGAGCTCGGCGAGGACTATGCAAAGCTCGGCGGTCTGACCGCCGGAGAAGATCTCGAGGAGCCGCTGCGCCGCAGCGTGGCCAAGCGTCTGCCGTGGCTGGTGATCCTGCTGGGGCTGGGGCTCGTGGTCTCGAGCGTGGTGGGGCTGTTCGAGCGTGTCGTCACGCACCTGACCGTCATCATCTGCTTCCAGTCGCTCGTGCTGGACATGGCAGGAAACGTCGGCACGCAGTCGCTGGCCGTGACCATCCGCGTGCTGATGGACGAGGACGTCAGCCCCCGGCAGAAGCTCGCGCTGGTGGGCAAGGAGGCGCGCGTCGGTCTGATGAACGGTCTGCTGCTTGGGCTGCTGTCCTTCGGTGCGATCGGGCTGTATCTGATGGCGGCGAAGGGCGCGGCCGCGGCCTTTGCCTTCTCGGTGTCGTTTTGCACCGGCACGGCGCTGCTGGTGTCCATGCTGCTCTCGAGCATCATTGGCACGACCGTGCCCATCCTCTTCAAGCGCCTCGGCGTCGACCCCGCCGTGGCCTCCGGTCCGCTGATCACGACGGTCAACGACCTTGTCGCCGTGACCGCGTACTACGGACTGGCGTGGCTGCTGCTCATCGAGGTCCTGCACTTTTAAGACTGTCAAAAAGTATTTGACAGTATCAAAAACAGCGAAGCACGACTTGTCAGAAGCCTTGCAGAGTTTCGCCGCCGCAGCGGCGAAAGATATTCCAATCATTTTCTCCGGCGACATGTGCGGCGGAGAAAATACTTCTCGGCCTGCAAACGTGCGCACCGTCCGCCAACGGCGGACAGTGCGTGCGCTGCAGTCAGGCCGCAAACCCATTTGTCAAAAAGGAATACTTTTTGACAGGCTGAAAAACAGCGAAGCACGATCGTGCTTCGCTGTTTTTGTTTGCGTTGAATCGTTAAATTTTGTGCTCCTGCTTTGCGCTCTGCGCGCCGCGCGCCTTCGGCGGATACAGCTGCCGGCGCAGGTCGCGCGGCAGCACCCAGCGGTCAAACAGGGCGAGCACACCCGGCAGAAACAGCAGGATGAGCAAAATGGCCGCGAACGCGCCGATGGAGATCGTGCGGCAGATCTGCTCGACGGCGAGGTTGCCGAAAAAGCGCCCGTCGACCGCCGTGACCAGCACGAGGATCGAGCCGGAGGTCAGCACCGTGTGGATGCTGCCGCGGTAGGCCGCGACGAGTGCATCGCGCACGGGCATACTCGCGCGCATCTCCCGGTAATAGCTCGTATAGAGGATGCCGTAGTCGATCGTCGCACCCATGAGGATACATTCGACGATCAGCAGCGCGAGGTAATAGATCTCCAGCCCCTGCAGGCCGACGACCATGACCGTGATGTACACGCCGCACTGCACCAGCAGCACCAGCAGCGCCGGAATGATCAGCGAGCGGAACGTGAACACGACGACGAGGAAGATCGACACCGCCGTCAGGAGCGTGATGAGCAGCAGCTCACTGTGGAAGCTGTTTTCCATCTCATAGCCCATGGCGCTGTTGCCGATGAGGTAGTGATCCCCGGTCGTGACGGCGTCAAGGTCCTGCATGAGCCGGGCAATGAACGCGCTCGTCTCGGCCGATTCGACCGGCAGCGTCGTCGTGAGCACGAGCCGGGAGTAATTGCTGCCGCGCAGCTGCGCGACCGCATCGGTGAGCATCGTCTGCGCGCCGGTGATCTGCGCGCGCATATCGTCGGTCAGGAAGGAGGCAAAGCGCGCGTCGGTGAGAAATTCATTCTGCAGGTAGTCAAACAGCTCCTGCATGGACATCGTCCAGTCGGCCTCGCCGCGGTTGACGCTCGCATAGTAGAGGAACAGCAGCTCCATCGTGCCGCGGTTCATCTGGCTCGAGAGACCGCCGAAGAGGTTTGCCAGCCCCGCCGCCGTGTACGCCTGGCCGGAGGCGACGGCGTTGATGACCGTGCGCGCCGACTGCAGCTGCGCGGTGTTCACGCCGCTGAGCTGGGAGGCAAAGCGCGCATCCGGCAGCACCTCCTGGCAGAGGAAGTTCACAAACTGCTGCACCGACAGCGTCCAGCCGCTCGTGTCGCCGTGGCGGCTGTTGTAGAGCATGTACAGCTGCTGCATCTGCCCGGCGTCCATGCCGAGGACGCTCGCAAGCTGCGGCGCCGTGTACTGCGTGCCGTAAACGGAGCCGTTGATGATCCAGCTCAGCTGCGTGATCTGCTGCTCCTGCGCCTCATCGAGCAGGCCGCCGCATTCGACGAGGAAGTTTGCCATGTTCTGCATCGACACCTCCCACTGGCCGCCCGAGAACAGGTCGCCCCGGGACGCGTGGTAGGCAATGAAGAGCGTTTTGACCGTCTGCTCGTCCATGCCGAGCAGCGCGGCGATGCCGGCGGTGTCGCGCGGCGTGGTCATGGCGGTGACATCCGTGAACGTCTGCAGCTGAGATGCCTGTGCGCGCGCCGCGTCATCCATCATGCCCGCCATGGTCGGGTCGGTGAGCACCTCGTTATTGAGGAAGTTCGAGAAGGCGGGGATCGTCATCGTGCCGCTGCCGTCCGCGCCGCCGTGCTGCATATAGTAGTAGAGCAGCAGCTGCTTTGCGTCCGACGCGCTCATGCCGAGAAATTCGGCCAGCGACTCCGCCGTGCGCTGCTGCGTGAGCGCCGCGGGATCGGAGAATTTCAGCAGCGTCTGGAGGTTTGCCGTCAGGCTCTCGTCGATGTACGGCGCGAAGGTGGCGTTGTTGGCGACGTTTTGCGACAGGAAGCGCAGGAACTGCGCCGCCGTCATGGTCACGCTCTGCCCGTCGCCGTGCACGTCGTAGTAGATCATGCCGAGCATATCGGCGCTGACCGGGATGCCGGCCTCGAGCGCGCCGATGGCGTTGGCCATCTGCTCGGCGGTGCACTGGCGGCCGAGCGTGGTGGAATAGGACATGGCGCTCTTGACGTTCGGGTCGTCCTCGAGCCGGTCAGCCAGCGCGGCGACGGCCGCCTCGTCCTGATTGTTATACAGCACCACGAGCGGGTTGTCCGGCGGGAACACCTCGGCCACGGGGTCGGGGTCGGTGAGCGTGTAGGAGATCTGCGTCGACAGCTGCAGGATGTATGCCCCGGCAAACAGCAGCACGAATGCCGCTGCGATCACGCCGCGGCAGCGGTAGCTGAAGTGGCCGAGCCCCGCGAGCACACTTTTGCGCTCGCGCTTGGGTGCGCGCGGCTTTTTCATCGTCTTGCGGACGACCTTATCCGCCCACAGGATCAGCCCCGGCAGCACCGTGAACACGCACAGCAGACTGAACAGCACGCCCTTGGCCAGCACGATGCCGAGATCCATACCGATCTTAAAGCGCATGAACACCAGCATCAGCAGACCGACGATCGTCGTGACCGAGCTGCCGGTGATCGAGCCGAAGGCCGCCGTGAGCGCGCGCGTCATGGCGCTCTCGCGGTCGTCGCCCTTGGCCAGCTCCTGCCGGTAGCGGTTCATGAGGATGATGGAGTAGTCCATCGAGAGCGCAAGCTGCAAAATGGCCGAGATGCTCGCCGTGACGTCCGACGTCTCGCCGAGGAAGATATTCGTGCCCTGATTGAGCAGCACCGCCACGCCGATCGTCAGCAGAAACAGCACCGGCTCAAAGTACGACGGGCAGGCGATGAGCAGGATCGTCGTCACAAGCACGATCGAGAGGATGAACACGATCGGCGGAATGCTCGGCGCCGAGGTATCGTCGCTGCGCACGGCCACATCATAGCCGGCGAAGCGCTCGGCCACGTCGCGCTCGATCTGCGCCTCCTCGTCGGAATTGTAGTCATAGAGCGTCGAGAGCTTGTAGAGCGTGGCATCATCGCGGTTATAATCGCTGCTGTCCGGCTCGTAGGCGACGCTCTGCACGTTCGGGATCTCGGCAAGCTGCTCGCGGATGGCAAGCTTTTCGCGCGCATCCAGCCCGCGGAACATGACGCGGATGGTATACGTCTGCACCGCATCCGGGAACGCCTCGTTCATGTGATCCATGCCGATCTTCATCTGCGAGCTGTTCGGCAGATACTTGGTCATGTCCGTGTTGACGCCGACGAACGGCATCAGCGCCGCACACACAACGGCCAAGATGAGCATAACGGCAAGCAGGAGCTTGCGTTTTTTGACGATGAAAGCTGCGATCTTCTGCATAGCCTGAGAAACTCCTTTCGCGCGCCGGCAGGTAGTCAAAAGCAAAAAACCAATGGTTAGAGTCAATTGAATATTATAGCACATCGCCGCCGGATATGGTATACTATTTGTAACAAATTTCGCACGGACGGCATCGTACGCAAATGGTGTTTTGACAGGGCCCGTCCCAGGCGCACACGCCGCCGTAGAAAAACGCATCGGCCGGTTTTCTGTTTAAACCGGCCGGTGCGTTTCTATATATTCCGGGGCGCCGCGCCGTCACGATGCGGCCGCGCTCTTTTCCAGCGCCGTGAGCGAGTGCCAACCTTCAAGCGTCAGCTTTTCCCCGCCGGCCACCAGATAATCTCCGACAGAGAATCCATTCACGTAGATATACGCATAACCGGGAACGTCCGGCAGATAGACATCCGCATCGACCGGCTCGCCGGATGCACGAAACAAGCGGATATCCTCCAGCTCCTCCGGCGGGAACTTCTCGCAATAAATATAGAAGTCCTGCGTGCCCCTGGCCTGATATACCTCTGCCCGCAGAAATGAACTAGACGTGATCGGCGTGCGCACGATCCCCTGCTTCGTCCAACGGGTCGAGAGCAGATAGCCCGCGGCTGTTTTCGGCAGGATGCAGTCGCTGTCCGCGCCATTTTCGTTCTTATACAGCACGAAGCAGGAGTCCTCACCATAGAGAATGTGCTCAATTTTCCCCATGTGCTGATATGCAAACGCGCGCTCCGGCGTCCGGAAGTGCAAGAAGAGATTTTCAACCGGGAGCACAGCGGAAAGCGAAGCGAGCAGCAAGAAGAAAAGCACGCACAACGCGCAGCAGAGCCGCTTTCGCCTGCAGGCCGATGCGCGGATCCCGTGCACGCCCACCGCCGACGGGAGCAGCCACAGGATAAGGCGCGTGATATGAAAGATCATGTGGGCGCTCCTTTCTGCCAAACCGGCCGAAAAACCGGAGATTTGCCAACAGTATACCACACGCGCGCGATTTGTGATATACTGTCCGTAACAAATCTGAACGGAGGTCATCGTATGGCAAACGATTTTCTGACACTCATAATGACCCGGCGCAGCATCCGCGCCTACAAGCCGGACGCCGTGCCTGCGGACGTGCTCGCGCGTGTGCTCGAGGCCGGAACGTATGCCCCGTCCGCCATGGGCGCGCAGTCGGCGATGATCGTCGCCGCGGTCTCTGCCGAGGCGCGTGCGCGGCTCACGAAGCTCAACGCCGCCGTGATCGGCAAGGACGTCGACCCCTACTACGGCGCGCCGGTGATCGTGGTCGTGCTCAGCGACGGCGGGAAGGCAAACTACATGGCCGACGGCAGCTGCGTGCTCGAAAACCTCATGCTGGCCGCGCACGCCGAGGGGCTCGGCTCCGTGTGGGTCAACCGCGAGCGCGAGATCTTCGACAGTCCGGACGGCAAGGCGCTGCTGCGCGACTGGGGTCTGCCGGAGACGCTGCGCGGCGTCGGCGCGATCGCGCTCGGCTACGCCGCCGGTCCCGCGCCCGAGGCCGCCCCGCGCAAGGAAAACTACATCGTGCACGTCTGAAAAGGCGTGAAAAAACGCCGGTCTTTCCCACGTGGGAAAGACCGGCTTTTTCGCTTTTATCGCCTTTTACGGCACGATGCGCGTGCCGCTCTCGCCGCGCATGGCGGCCGGTGCCTGCGCGAGCGAGGCGATGACGGCGCGCCGCCGCCAGCCGCTGCGCACGAACTGCACGGCAGCGGCGACCTTCGGCTGCATCGAGCCCGCGCCGAACTGCCCCTCGCGCAGGTAGCGCTCCGCGTCGCCGGCGTGCAGCACGTCAAGCGCGCGCTGCTCCGGCGTGCCGAAATTCAGGCAGACGTGGTCGACCGCCGTGAGGATGAACAGATAGTCCGCGCCCACGGCCTCGGCCAGACAGGCACTGGCAAAGTCCTTGTCGATGACGGCGTCGACCCCGAAATAGTCCCCGTGCGCGTCGCGCGCGACCGGCACACCGCCGCCGCAGGCGATGACGATATACTCATTGTCGAGCAGGTTCAGGATCGAGCGCCGCTCGACGATGTCCACCGGCTTCGGCGAGGCGACGACGCGCCGCCAGCCGCGCCCGGAATCCTCGCGCATATGCAGGGTCGGGTCGCTGTGCTGCATCCGCTGTGCCGCGGCCGCGTCGTAAAACGCGCCGATGGGCTTTGCCGGCGCGCCAAACGCGGGGTCGTCCGGGTCGACGACGACCTGCGTGACGACCGTCGCCACCTGCCACGGCATACCCTGCGCACGCAGCGCACGGCGCAGCCCCTGCTGCAGATGATAGCCGATATAGCCCTGACTCATGGCCGTGCACTCCGGCAGCGGCATGGGCGCGACGGCGGGGTTCGTTTTCGCGGCGGCGTCGAACGCCGTCTGGATCATGCCGACCTGCGGACCGTTGCCGTGGCTGACGATGATCTCGTGTCCCTGATGGATGAGCCCGACGAGCGCCGGGCAGGCGGCGGCCACACGCGCGCGCTGCTCGGCGGGCGTATTGCCGAGCGCGTTGCCGCCGAGTGCGATGACGATCCTTGCCATGGCGTCACCTGCGCTGCGGCGCGGGCTGCTGCTGCGTGATGCAGTGGATGTTCCCGCCGCCGAAGGCGACCTCACGCGTCTGCACGCCGACCACGCGGCGCTCGGGGAACATGGCCTGCACCTGCTGCATGGCAAGCGCATCGTTTTCATCGCCGTACTGCGGCAGGATGATGCCGCCGTTGACGATGAGGAAGTTCATATACGACGCGATGGCGACCTCGCCGTCCGTGCGCGGGATGGTGCCCTCCACGGCGTCGATCGTCGCCGCACCCTCGAGCAGGCACGGCCGCTGCGTCAGGCAGAGCTTGTGCACCTTCAGGCGGCGGCCGCGGGCATCCGTCGCCTGCGAGAGTGCGTCATACGCGTCGCGCGCCGGCTGATAGAACGGGTTTTGCGGGTCGTCCGTCCAGATGCACGCGACCTCGCCCGGACGGATGAAGCAGGCCACGTCGTCGATATGGCCGTTGGTCTCGTCGGGGTCGATGCCGTCGCGCAGCCAGAGCACCTTTTCGCAGCCGAGATAGTCGCAGAGCATATGCTCGATCGCGCCGCGGTCCATGGAGGGGTTGCGCCCCTCGGACAGCAGGCACATCTCAGTCGTGAGCACTGTGCCCTCGCCGTCGACATGGATCGACCCGCCCTCGAGCACGAAGCCCTCGGTGCGGTAGGAATCGACGCGCTCGAGCTCACAGACCTTCTGCGCGACCTGATCGTCGAGATCCCACGGGAAATAGAGCCCGTCGACCAGACCGCCCCACGCATTGAACGTCCAGTCCACGGCGCGCAGGCCGCCGCGGTCGTTGACGAGAAACGTCGGACCGCAGTCGCGGATCCACGCGTCGTTGCTCGCCATCTCGACGACGCGCACGGCGCGCGGCAGGCGCTCGCGCGCGTTCTGGTACTGCGCCGCGCTGACGCAGACCGTCACGGGTTCAAACTGCAAAATGGCCTCCGCCACGTCCAGAAACGCCCGCTGCGCGGGCTTGGCGCCGTCGCGCCAGTTGTCGTTGCGCTCCGGCCAGAGCATCCACACGCCGGACTGCGGCTCGAATTCCGCGGGCATCCGGTAGCCGTCACGCTTGGGCGTCGAGCCGATGATTCTTTTTGCCATAGTATCCCCTCCTAAGGACGGCGGCGCGCACGCGCCGCGATGAGCACCTCGCCGATGGCGATGCTGATGAGCGAGCCGACCGTGATCGGCAGGTAGTACGAGAGCGTTTCGCTGTCCATGGACAGCGGCACGGCCGTGAAGAAGATCGAGATGAGGATCAGCGCCATGGGCACATAGGCCAGCGTGCGCAGCAGCCCGCGCCCGCCCGGCACACGAAACGGCCGCTCGGCATCCGGGTCGCGCGCACGCAGGCGCAAAAACGCCGGAAACACCGGCACATAGCTCAGCAGCAGCATGACGAGGTTGAGCGCGAAAAAGCTCCAGAACAGCGACGACGCGGGAGACAGCAGCTCGATGACCACGCCAAGGATGCACACCGTGCTCGCAACGACACCGCTCGTGAGCGCCGCGCCGACGGGCATATCGTTTTTCGCCCAGCGGCGGGAAAAGACCGCGGGCATATCGCCGCGCGCGGCGGCGTAGGCAGCGGTGGCGTTGACGCCCATCGACCACGAGATCATGTTGCCGAAGAGCGTGATGAGAAACAGCAGCGCCACCGCGCCGACGAACCAGCCGCTCGTGCGCCCGGTCATGAGCGCGACCGCGTCGATGAGCCCCGAATCCTCGCTGATCTCCTGTGTAGGGATGGCGGCGCCGATGCCGAAGGCCGAAAACAGGTAGATGAGCGCGATGACGATGCCGCCGCTCACGATGGCCTGCGGGATCTGGCGCTTGGGATCGCGCATATTGTCGGCGTAGGTGCACACGACCTCGAAGCCGAGGAAGTTGAAGATGATGACCGAGATATACGACAGGCTGTGCAGGTCAAAGCCCGGCAGGAACGTGCGCGGCGCCATGTCGTTGACAAAGCCGCTGCGCGCGACGTAGACGATGCCGAGCACGCCCACCGTCAGCGCGAGGAGCATCTTGATGGCGGCGCTGATGTTGAGGATGAGGATGCTGTCGCACACGGGGTAGCAGGCGATCCACGTGACGATCCAGATGAAGGCGAGCTCGATGAGCAGTTTGGCCGCCCAGCTGAAGCGCAGCCCCGTGAGCACGCCCAGCAGCTCCGGACACACGACCGCGAGCGAGGCCATCCACAGCGGGAAATTGATCCAGTAATACCACGAGGCGCGTGCGGCCCACTTCGTCTCCGGAAACGCCTTGTGGATCCAGTCGTAGAGCCCGCCGTCGCCGGGATACGTCGTGCCGAGCTCGGACGAGATCATGCCGTAGGGCAGCAGGAAGGCGACCATCATGAACAGCCACCAGAAATACTGGCTGTTGCCGATGGAGGCGACGGGCGCGGCGGCCTCGGCCACGAACACGACGCAGATGACCGAGAGGATGACGTCCGCGAGGCGGAACTTTTTGCGTTCGTCCATTCGTCCGCTCCTTTATCCGCCGGTCAGCAGCCGCCGAGCCGCGCGGCCAGAAACGTGTCGAGCTCCTCGCGCGCCGCGGCCAGCGCCAGCTCCGACGGGCTGCGGCGGCAGCGCGTGAAGTATACGAGCAGCCCGCGCATCGCCGTCAGGCGGTTGCCGGCCTGCTCCCAGCAGAGCGAGGCGGCGGAATCGGCGACCTCATCGGTCACGTCCTCGCCGCGCGTGGCAGGCAGGCAGTGCAGGAACTTGCAGCCGAGCGCGCCGAGCTGCATGAGCTCGCGGTTGACCTGATAATCCGCAAAGACGCGCACGCGCTCGTCCTTGGGCATCTCGTTTTCATACAGCCCGTACCAGACGTCGGTGTAGATGAAGTCCGCGCCGCGCACGGCGTCGCGCTCGTCCGTGACCGCCCACGTGCCGCCGGAGAGCTTGCAGTTGGCTTCCAGAATTTTCTTGTGTTCGGCATTCAGCTGATGCCCCTCCGGACCGTAGTGCACGAAGTGCATACCGAGCTTCGTTGTAATGAAGCCGAGCGACGCGCACACCTGCGTGCCGTCGCCAACAAAGACGACCTTGCAGTCTTCGAGCCGCTTGCCCGCCGGCAGGTGCTCGCAGATCGTGCAGAGGTCGCCGATCTCCTGCGTGGGGTGGTTATAGTCGCTCATGCCGTTGATGACCGGGATCGTGCACGCCTCGGCAAGCTCCACGACCGTGCGGTGCTCGATGACGCGCGCCATGACCACATCGACCAGCCGCGAGAGCACCCTGCCCGTGTCGCCGATGGTCTCGTGACCGCCGAGCTGGATCATACCCGGACCGAGGTACTGCGCGTGACCGCCGAGCTGACTCATGGCCGTCTCGAACGACACGCGCGTGCGGGTGCTCGACTGCTGGAAGATCATGCCGAGGTTTTGGTTTTTCATCAGCGGGGGATAATACCCCTGCGCGATGGCGCGCTTGATGGCCAGCGACAGCTCGATAATGTCCAGCAGCTCCTGCCGGGAGAAGTCGTTGGTGTCGATAAAGTCCTTTTTGTACATATCCATTCCTCCAAAGGCGCAAGTTCGGGATTTGCTTCCCGGTTATTGTCGGCGAAACCGCGCGCGGATATGCGCTGCGGTGCGAAAATTTTTGCGCCGCAAAGCGCGCAGCGGGCATCGCGCCGGAGGATGCGCTGGAGAACGGACGCGCAGTTTTGCGCCGCAGCGCAAAAAAGCCCGGCCGGTTTCCCGGTCGGGCTTTGGCAGCTTGTCAAAGATCCTCGCAGCCTTTTGTCAGTGGCGCGGCGAAAGAAAGTCCCATCCTTTTCTCCGGCGCCACGTGCGGCGAAGAAAATATTTCCTGGCCTGCAACCATGCGCGCGGCAGGCCGCCCATCAGCACGCCCATGAGGAT
>OLOX01003092.1_pt1 | contig 12994 bp, 9 predicted proteins | sample 1672091 | NCBI WGS metagenome assembly OLOX01 (sample SAMEA3136644, study PRJEB25190) | human gut metagenome | reverse complement strand
TCAAACTACAGAATCAAGACATGAAAAAATAGTTCAAAAAATATTTGACAGATTTATGGAACAAGGTGATATTTATAAAGGAGAATATTCAGGACTTTATTGTGTACCTTGCGAAACATATTTTACTCAAACACAATTAGTAAATGGAAAATGTCCAGACTGTGGAAGAGAAGTAATCAAAATGAAAGAAGAAGCATATTTCTTTAACATGAAAAAATATACAAAAAGACTATTAGAATATTATAATGAACATCCAGACTTTATACAACCACAATATAGAAAGCAAGAAATGATTAATAATTTTATAAAACCAGGTTTAGAAGACTTATGTGTTACAAGAACTTCTTTTGATTGGGGAATAAAAGTGCCAAAAGATCCAAAACATGTTGTGTATGTGTGGTTAGATGCATTAACCAACTATATAACAGCATTAGGTTATTTATCAGAAGATGATACATTATTTAAAAAATATTGGCCAGCAGATGTACATGTTGTAGGAAAAGACATAGCTAGGTTCCACTTAATATATTGGCCAATATTCTTAATGGCATTAGATTTACCATTGCCAAAAACAATATTTGTCCATAATTGGATTATGATGAAAGATGGAAAAATGAGTAAATCAAAAGGAAATGTAATTTATCCAGAACAATTAATGGGAAGATATGGACTAGATGCAACTAAATATTTCTTATTAAAAGAAATGCCAGTATCACAAGATGGATTATTTTCACCTGAAAGTTTCATAGAAAGATATAATTTTGATTTATGTAATGATTTAAGTAATTTATTAAATAGAACAATTTCAATGGTTAATAAATATTTTAAAGGACAAGTTCCAAAATATAATGGTACACCAAACGAAGTTGATGAAGAAATAGAAAATTATTGCATAGAGCAAATAAACAACTTCGAAGAAAAAATAAACAACTTCGAAATTTCAAATAGTTTACAAGAAATATGGAACTTAATTTCAAGAACAAACAAATATATAGATGAAACAATGCCATGGGCATTAGCAAAAGAGGAAGAAAACAAAAAATTAGAATCATCAATATATCATTTAATTGAAAATTTAAGAAAAATAGCTATATTAATAAAACCATTTATGAATAAAACATCTGAAAATATATTAAGACAAATAGGAATAGAAGACGAAAACTTAAAAACATGGGAAAGCTTATTTACTTATAATAAGTTAGAAAATATAGAAGTAATTGAAAAGGGTGAACCAATATTCATGAGATTAAATGCAGAAGAAGAAATTAAATATATAAAGGATTTAATGAGTACTAAATAATGAACTAAAAGAAGGATGGTTTTATGTGGAGAAAGAAAAACAATTATGAATATTGTAATTACAATATTTATTCTGTAAAACCTAGAGGAAGAAAAACACTTGTTGTATATATAATTATAATGTCAATAATTATATTATTTTGCTTAGTAAAAATTACAATATATTGTTTTGAAATTATACAAAATAACAACTTTTATCAAAAATACGAAAATCAATTAACAGCATTAGAAATGCAAAGTAATTTAGGTAATAAACAAGAAAATAATAATAAAATAAAATTGCCACAATTAACCGAAATAGGAATGCAAAATATTAGTAAAATTTATACTTCAGATACTAAAAGGGTATTTTTAACATTTGATGATGGACCATCAACAAACACCTCTTCAATACTAGACATTTTAAAAAATGAAAATGTTACAGCAACATTTTTTATGCTTGGTAACTTTGTTGAAGCACAACCAGAAATTGTAAAAAGAGCATATGAAGAGGGAAACTATATAGCAAATCATGGTTATAGCCATGTGTATTCAAATATATATTCATCTCCAGAATCAGTACTAGATGAGTATAATAAATGTAATTTAGCAGTACAAAATGCTATAGGAAACTCAGAATATAATTCACATTTGTTTAGATTTCCAGGAGGGTTAGCAGGTGGAAAATATGCAACTTTGAAAATGCAAGCCAAACAATTACTTAACGAAAATAATATAGTAAATGTTGATTGGAATGCATTAACAGGAGACTCGGAAACCAGAACACCTACAGAAGAATTTTTAATGGAAAGACTAAGAAGTACATGTGAGGGAAAAAATAGTGTGGTATTATTAATGCATGATTCACCATCAAAAGAAATTACAATAAAAGTATTACCACAGGTAATTTCTTATTTAAAAGAACAAGGATATGAATTTAAAAACTTTTATGAAATTATTAAATAATAAAAGGAGGAGAAAAGTTGCCTAAGAAAACAACTAAAAAGAATGAAGAAATAGCAAAAAAATTAGAATATATAGGATTGGATTTAGAAAATGTACCACAAAATATAAAAAAAGTTGACAATCTAGAGTATAGAGTTCATAAATTTTATGATGAAAAGCAATATAGGCAATATAAATTTATTCCCATAAAAGATATACAAATATTACTATCGCCAACAAATAGACTCGATTCAATTGATGAAAAATATAAAAATGCTAGACCATTAGCAGAATATCTAGACAATAAAAACGAAGAAAACTTTATTAAGCATACTACATTTTTAAACATGTTAAAAAATGTAAAAATAGAAGATATTGAAAAAATAGAAGAAGAGCAAAATAAGCTTAATAAAAAAATACCTTTTAAAGTTAAATTTGAAGGAAATTATTTGTGGCAAATATATTATTCAGAAAATACAGACCAATATTTTATGTTAGTTCCAATAGAAGACTCAGACTATTCAACATTTTTCTATTTATTAAAAAAACAAATAGAAGCCAAAAGAGGTGCAAAAGTATTTGTACCTGTTAGAAATGTAGAATATAGTAGTACATATTTAAAAAATTCCGAATTTGAAGATATCGAAAATTATCTATGGTTATTTACAAAAGATTGGCCTTTGATATATGAAGTATATGATAAGTCAGAACAATTAAGTATACATATAGTAGGTGAGACAGAAGTTTATGAAAAGATAAAAAGTTATTATAAGATAGTATTAAATAGTCAAGAAGAGGCTAATAAATATCATAAACTATTAAAAGCTATGTTTATCTTGAGAACAGAATTACCAAATTACTTTAATTTTAAGACAAATATTGGAAAAACTGGAGATATTGAATTTTATTTAGAAGATGAAAAAATAGAATATGATGAAATATCAACTTGGATTAAAGCACAATATCAAAATGGAGAAAAAAGACAAAAAGAGATTGAGGATTTAATCAAAGAGGATAAAGAAAAATTAGAAAAGTTAAAAATAGATATTGCTACACAAGAAATTGAATATTTAGCAAAAGAAAAGCAAATATCAACATTCTTAGAATGTAAAAAGACATTTTTTGGAAAGTTTAAATATTATTTTAAATACAGCAAAAAAGGAAATAAGGGAAAAATAAGACAAGAGGACAAACAAGATCAATTAGATGATATTGATAAAGACGAATATGAAGAGCTTCCACAAAAAAAGAGAAAGAAAGAAAATTATACAATAGAAGAACTGATAGAACTGTATAAAATTATTGAAACTAAAGAGACAGAATTAAAAAATATATTAATGGATATTAATAGTCTAAAATTAAAAAATAAAAATATGCAAAAGAAAATAGAAAATGCATCAGCTTTTATTGAAGAAATCGATAGACATAAAAAGAGTATATTTGAATTTTGGAAATATAGCAATAAAGATGAAATGGCTACTTTACCAGAAGGAGAAGCTGAAGAAGTTAATATAATAAAGAAAATAACCAAAACTTTTGATTATGAAGAAGATTTAGAAAAATTTGGTAAAATGATGGACAAAATGCAAAGAAAAAATCTATCAAAAGAAGAAACAGATAGTATTTATATTACAACAACAAATATTATAGGTCTTTTAAACCAAATAAAAATAAATGAAGTTTTACCAAAAGATATAGAAGCAGCATTAAAAGAAGTAAAAAATGAAGCAATTCAAGAAAAGACTTTAGCTCAAAATGAAGAGTTTGATATATTTGGAGGAATGGCACAAGACAACACAAAAGTTTCTAAAATAAAAAACAAAAAACATAGAGAAATTGCTAAAGATAAATTTAATATTTTAGAAATTAGTAAAAATACAAAACAACTTGGATTTAAATTATCTTTAGAAAAAGTTATTAATAATGTAAAAACAGCATTAGCAAAAATTGTTGTTACAGAAGATATTCCTGTTTACAAAGCTATTGGTAATGAACGTTTAGATGAGAAGAAAATAAATGTTTTCAATATTAATCCAGAAGAGGAATTAGAAGAAGTAACCAAAAAAGGTAATGATAAGGTAAATTTCTATAAAATAAATCTAAAAGAAGGTTCTAATGCAGTAAGTTATACAAATTGTATTTTCTATGATAATCAAAACAAGACATTACCAGTTGGACAAGATTTGTCAACAAAACTTATAGTAGATATCGCAAGATTAGATTTAAAATTAAATAACAAGAAATATTTCAAGATAGTAGAATTTGATAACGAAAAAGATGATTTTTCAAAGGTAAATATAAAAACTATTACAGTTTTTGAGTTTGATGCAGAAACAAAGAAAGAAGAAGAAATTAAAGTTCAAGAAAATGTAGACATTTTCTAAATTATATGTTAATATAAATTAGTATTAATGATTAGTAGTAAATGGGATAAATTTATTACTAATCGTTACATGCCGATGTGGCGGAATTGGTAGACGCACATGACTCAAAATCATGCGGGAAACCATGTGGGTTCGAGTCCCACCATCGGTACCAGTCTAAATGTTTTTATGGGATTTAAGTTCCATAAGAACATTTTTTATTTTATGCTGATAATTTCTATTGTACATATATAATTCCAATATATTGTTATTTAAATTTTAAATTCTTTTGGTAGGTAGTGTTAAAATATATAAAAAGTATATAAAAAATGGAAAGAGTTATGATATACTAAATGGGTAAAGAAAAGGGGGAAAAGAAGATGAAAAAAGGAACAAAAATAATTTTATTTGTAATTATTATATTAATTATAGGAGGACTACTAGCTTATGGAAAAATTAGTAAAAGAGACCACAAAGCTAATACACAACAAGATAATTTAACTATAAACAATGAAAGCTTAAACGAAATTGAAAATGCAGATATGGATAAAGATATAAATACAACTATAAGTGATGTAGAAAATAATGATAACGTAGAGAACATAAAATTTAATAATAGTAAAATGAAAATAAAATATGGATCTCAATGGGTAAGTATTACAGATGATTTAGTGCAGTATATATTGAAAAATAGGAAAGTAATATATAAATTATTTAAATTTTCGAATTGTGCAGATGAATTATTTATCCAAACTTTAATTTATAATTCTAAATATAGATATCGATTATATGATGAAAAATTTGATAACTCTATTGATGCGAATAAGCGTTTGATAGATTGGAGTAGAGGAAGAAATGGGAATCCTTATGTATGGACTATTTTAGATAAAAAAGTGATAGACGAAAGTGAATGTTTGTTTGCTAGAAAATTTGATGAGATCATTGATGAGGAGATTATAAAATATATAATATCAAAAGTGAAATAGCATAGGTGGGAAAATGGCGATATTAATCATAAGTACAGGTGGATTAATTTATGATGGAATAACCAATGTTATTGTATCATATTTAGAAGCAATGGATTTAACAAAGTTAGATATATATGTTGCTGGATCTTTGAAGATAGAACCAGGCATTCGAAAAAAAATAAAGGATTTAGGATGTCGAATAGTTGATTTACCAGATAGAAGGAAGGATACTATCACATATTTTTTTAAATTAGTAAAATTTATAAGAAAAAATAAAATAAATGTACTTCATGCACATGGAAATAGTGCAACATTATCAATTGAAATGTTGGCAGGTGTGATAGGAGGGTGTAAAACAAGAATTGCACATTCACATAATACAAAGTGTGAACAAATACGAGCAGATAGGCTATTGAGACCTTTATTTTATAGAATATATACTGAAGCTATGGCATGTGGTGTAGATGCCGGTAAATGGTTGTTTGGAGAAAGACCTTTTAAGGTCTTAAAAAATGGAAGAAATATAGACAAATATAAATTTATAGACACTAAAAGAAAAAAATTACGAAAAAATATGAAATTAAAAGACGAATTAGTAATTGGTCATGTAGGAGGATTTGTAGAACAGAAAAATCATAGATTCATTTTAGAAATTTTTAAATGTATAAAGGATGTCTATCCGAATAGTAAGTTTTTCTTGGTTGGGGATGGGAATTTACGCAGTGAGATAGAAGATAAAGCAAAAAGAATGAGGATATATGAAGATATAAAATTTACTGGAAATATAGAAAATGTGGAAGATATTTTGCAAATTGCAGATGGAATGATTTTGCCTTCATTGTTTGAGGGAGTTCCGCTAGTGACTATTGAATGGCAAATTTCAGGATTACCAATCTTAATTTCTGATAATGTATCAGATGAGTGTATATGTACAAATTTAGTAAAAAAATTATCTTTGAAAGATTCTCCAAAGATATGGGCTGAAAATATAATTTATAAAATTAAATTAAACAATAGAAAACAAAGTAGTGTTGAAGCAGAACGTTTAATAAAAGAAAATGGTTTTGATATAAAAACAAATGCATTCGAGTTGCAGAAAATATATGAATTAGGAGGAAGATAAAACTTTTATTTGCAAAATTGGGAGATATTTATGAGAAAATCAGAAGTTGTTATTTTATTATCTATTTATAATGGGGCAAAATTTTTAGACAAGCAATTAGAGAGCCTATTTAAGCAAAAAACAAATTGTAATATAACGATATATTATAGAGATGATGGAAGCACAGATGAATCAATAAACATCATTAATTTGTGGAAAGATAGACTTTCAATGAAAGAATGTACTAGCAGTAGAAAATGTAATTTGGGACCAGCGTTAAGTTTTTGGGAATTACTTACTACAGCGCCAGAAGCGGATTTCTATGCTTTTTGTGATCAAGATGATATTTGGTATGAAAATAAAATAGATAAAGCGGTTAAAACTATAAGAAACAAGAAAGGTCCAATACTTTATTGTTCAGATTGTGAAGTTATAAATGAAAAGGATGTAGTAATAAAAGAAACTTATCAAAATAAAAGACCTGTAATTACACTAGAGTCTCAATTGGTTTGTGGTTCTATGCAAGGGTGTTCTATGTTGTTTAATAATGAATTAAAAAAGATTATTGTTAGATATAAATCAACTCAGATTCCTATGCACGATATTGTAATAATGTACATAGCATTGATAAATGGTAAGGTTATATATGATAAAGAACCCCTTTTTGGATATAGGATGCACTCAAATAATGTTGTTGCAAAAGATAACAAGAGTATTCTGAAAAGATTAAAGTCAACATATATTCTGTGGTTTGAGTCAGGAAAAAAATATCCAATAGAAGAGATGGTTAATGATTTATTGAATAATTATTCGACAATTTTAAAATATGAGGATATAGAATACCTTAATTTATTTTTGAATTATAAAAGAAATATTATAAAAAAAATTAAGATCGTTTTTAATTCTAAAACAGAATCTTCAAATCAAAAGGGATTGAGATCATTTAGAATTAGAGTTTTACTTGGAATTATATAATATGATTTAAAGGAGAGGAAATTGAAGGTAGATGTTAGGCACAAAAGATATTTAAAATATCAATTAACAATGCAAGATTTATTATTTTGGATTGCTTACATTCCATGGATGTTCTCCTGGATGTTAACGTATACATGGTTAAAACCAATAATTCATCCATATGGAATAGGAAAGATATGGACTTTGATAGGTATAATACTATTGTTTTTAAGAGCTATTTATGTGAGAAATAGTGGTTTCTTTATGGTGAGTTTAATAGGTATCATGTTGTTTATTACTTTTCTTGTTAGACTAGGAAATGATAATGTGAATTTTATATTATATACAATAATATTGATATTATCTGTAGGGGACATAGAAGTAGATGATATTGTAAAAGTAACTTTTTATTTGCAAGTAATATTATTATGTATAACAGTGTTGCCTGCTGCAATAGGAATTATACATAATGAAGCACAATATTCAGAAAATGGTGTACGATTAAGGCATTTATTAGGGTTTAGATATTGTACAGATTCAGCAAATTTTTATTTGAGTATTATTTTAGAATATATATATTTGTATAGAAAAAAAGGAATAGGCATAATCAAAACAATAATATTCATATCTATAGGATATTACATTTATGCTCAGACAGATACTAAAGAAGCTTTTTTACTAGTAATATTGGCTTTTATAATGGAGAGACTATTAAGACCTTTTGATTTTAGAAGAAGTTATACTTTGAGAGCTATAATTAAATATCAGTATTGGGGATATGCATTAGTATCTATAATATCTTCGATATTGTATGTTAAAAATGGAGCTTTGGAAAAAATTAATGTTGCATTAAACAGTAGATTAGATTTGGCTCATCGCGGATTGATGAAGTGGGGAGTGAAAATATTTGGAGTAAGTGTAAAATGGATTAGTAAAGGAAGTACATATAATTATATTGATAGCTCTTTTATTAATGTATTAATTTGCTATGGTATATTGTTATTTTTATTTTTGCTTATTGGCTATACTACAATAGGAAGTAAAGCAATTGAGAAGAATGATCAAGGTTTATATGTAGTTTTGATTATTTGGGGAATTCATGCAATGATAAATCCACAAATATATTTAGTATGGTATAATCCTTTTCTATTTATGTTTAATATGGGTTGTATTACAAAAGAAATAAAAAAACATTATTGGATAAAAAAAGAAAAGGAAAAGACGATATGATTTCTATAATTTGTGTTTATAATAATGATAAAATATTGAATGAATGTTTAAAGGAGTCTTTGCAATTACAAAAACAAATTGAATACGAAACAATTTTTGTTGATAGTAGAAAATATAAATTCCATTCAGCAGCGGAGGCATTGAATTATGCGGGAAATTTAGCTAATGGAGAGTATTTGATTTTTTTACATCAGGATATTGTTTTAGTCGATAATACATTATCTGAAATTTATGATTATTGCAAAAACAATCAGTTTGGAATAATGGGGGTAGCTGGTGCAAAATATGATTATGGGGAAATTGTAGATTATTCAAAAATTGTCCATGGATTAAAAAAGAAAAATGCGTCTACAAATTATGATTTTAGAGGACCTCTGCAAGTGGATACATTAGATGAGTGTCTCTTGGTTATACCAAGAGAGGTGTTTCATAGATATAAATTCACAGAATATTACAATACATGGCATTTATATGGTACGGAATATTGTTTGAAAATGAAAAATGTAAATCAAAAAATTTTGGTAGTGCCGGTTTATTTGTGGCATAAATCAAGTGGTGCATCATTAAATTTAAATTATTTTGATGCAATAAAAGCATTAGCAAAGGAATATAAAAATAAAACAAAGATAATAGTTACATTATTTGGAGGTTGGCCGACAAATTGCATTTTGATAAATTTAAAATGTTTTTATCGAAAGATTAGATTTAAAGTAAAGGGAATATAAAATGAGATTATTTGTTGTGACACATAAAATTACAAAAGTTAAAAATAGTGGAATTTATACACCAATATTTGTTGGAAAGGCAAAAAATCCAAATTTAACCTTACCGAAGGGCTATTTAATGGATAATAAAAAAGATAATATATCTTATAAGAATAATAGCTATTGTGAATTGACAGCAATCTATTGGATATGGAAAAATATTACAGAAGATATTGTTGGAATTTGTCATTATAGAAGATATTTTGCAAGAAGGAAATATATAAATACATTAGGATCATGTATAACAGAAAAAGAGATAAGAAAAATTTTAAAACAATATGATGTTATTTTGCCTCAAAAAAATTTGGGTGAATATAATGAGTTAGTATCTAGAGATTTTTGGAATAAATATCATTATGAGAAAGATTGGGAAATAACAGAAAAGGTTTTGCTAGAAAAATATCCAGAGTATAAAACAACTTTGGAAAAATTTAATAATCAGACTACTGGATATTGCTATAATATGTGTATTATGCGAAAAAGAATGTTTGATGAATATTGCGAATGGTTATTTAATATTCTATTTGAAGTTGAAAATAGAACGGATATATCAAATTATGATAGTTATAATAAGAGATTATATGGATTTTTATCCGAAAGACTAATTAATATTTGGGTAATGCAACAAAATTTAAAAGTAAAAGAATATCCAGTGCAGATGACGGGCATTTCAATTCTAACCAGAGTAAAAAATAAATTTTTTAGAAAGAATTAGATGAATCATGAAAATCAAATCAGTAAAATTCAATTTTATAATGAATTTCATATTAACAGCATCAAATTTTATTTTTCCATTGATTACATTTCCGTATGTTTCGAGAGTTTTAGGCGCTTCTGGAACTGGAAAGGTTTCGTTTGCAATCTCTGTGGTAAGTTATTTTACTATGGTGGCTGCATTAGGAGTACCAACATATGGAATTCGTGCGGCAGCCAAAGTAAGAGACGATCAGGAAAAACTGAATAGAACAACACAGGAAATATTGATTATTCATTTATTTATGATGGTAATAGTTTCGATTGTGTATATTATGGCAATTCTATTTGTTCCAAGATTTCAATCAGATAGAACTTTATTTCTTGTAGTTGGAATATCAATTTTACTTGATCCGTTAGGTGTTAATTGGTTATATCAAGGATTAGAACAATATGGATATATTGCAAAACGTTCAATTTTTTTGAAATTTATAGGCGTTATTTTAATGTTCATGTTTATACATAGTCCAGATGATTACGTCTTTTATGGTGTGACATCAATTTTGGCCTCTGCAGGTTCCAATGTTTTAAATTTTATCAATTTAAGGAAGTACATATCACTAAAGCCAGTCGGAAATTATGATATTAAACAGCATTTGAAACCAATATTAATTCTGTTCGCACAGGTGGTTGCGGTTAATATATATACAAATTTAGATAATGTCATGCTAGGATTTATGAAAACAGACGTGGATGTAGGATTATATGCAGCAGCTGTTAAGGTAAAAACAATTTTAACAAGTTTGGTAACATCTTTAGGTGCTGTTTTATTACCACGTCTTTCTTACTATATTATGGAAGGGAAAAAAGAAGAATTTCAAGGACTTATTAAAAAAGCTTATAATTTTGTTATTGTAATTGCTTTCCCTTTAATGTTATTTACGATATTTTATGCCAAGGACTGTTTGATTTTCCTTTCAGGAAATGAATTTATTGGAGCAACACTTGCAATGCAGATTATAGCTCCTACGATTTTATTGATTGGATTATCAAATCTGTTGGGAATTCAAGTGTTAACTCCACTTAATAAGGAAAAACAATTAGTTTATTCAGTTGTAGCAGGCGCTTTAGTAGATTTAATTTTAAATATTATATTTATACCCAAAATGGGAGCGGCGGGAGCATCGCTTGGAACGCTAGTAGCTGAATTTGTTGTGTTAACGGTACAAATTTTATATTTAAAGGATTTATTTTTTAGAATTGCTAAACAAGTACAATATGGAAAAATCGTACTTGCTTTGATATTAGCAAGTATGATTTCGATAAGGTGTAGTAGTATGGTTAGTGTAATCTTTTTTAAATTAGCAATTGCAGGGATAACTTTTTTTGGAAGTTATGGTATTGTATTGTTATTGACGAAGGAAAATTTTGTTAATAGTTATATATTTGAGGAAATATTAAAGAATAAGTTTTGGAAAAAGAAAGGAAAATAATAAATGAAACGATATGATTACCTCATCGTAGGTTCAGGGTTATACGGAGCTGTCTTCGCACAGCAGGCACAGAAAAAAGGGAAGAAAGTCTTAGTAATTGATAAACGTCCAAATATCGCAGGAAATGTCTACACAGAAGACATCGAAAAGATTCACGTGCACAAATACGGAGCCCATATCTTCCATACAAACAATAAGAAGGTATGGAATTATATCACACAATTTGCTGAATTCAACCGATTCACAAACTCACCAGTAGCAAATTACAAAGGAGAATTATATTCCCTGCCATTTAATATGTATACATTCAACAAGATGTGGGGAGTTGTGACGCCACAAGAAGCAGCAGATAAGATCAAACAGCAGAAAAAAGAAGCAGGGATCACAGAACCACAGAACCTAGAAGAGCAGGCAATCAGTTTAGTAGGAACAGACATCTATGAGAAACTGATCAAAGGATACACAGAGAAACAATGGGGAAGACCTTGCACAGAACTTCCATCATTTATCATCAAGAGACTGCCAGTTCGTCTGACATTTGATAACAACTATTTTAACGCACTATACCAGGGAATCCCGGTAGGCGGATATACAAAGATGGTTTCCAATATGCTAGGAGATGTGGAAGTACGTTTAAACACAGATTATTTTGATCATAAAGAAGAATTCGATGCCATGGCAGAGAAAGTCATCTACACAGGACCAATTGATGCATACTTTGATTACAAATTAGGGGCATTGGAATATCGTTCTGTAAGATTTGAAACAGAATTACTTGAACAGCCAAACTTCCAGGGAAATGCAGCAGTCAATTACACAGATGCCGAAACACCATGGACAAGGATTATTGAACATAAATGGTTTGAATTTGGAAAAGACGAAAAAGGAAATGATCTCGAAAAGACAGTGATCAGCCGTGAATATAGTTCAGAGTGGAAATTGGGAGACGAACCATATTATCCAGTCAACGATGAGAAGAATGGAAAATTGTACGAAGAATACAAGAAATTAGCTAAGAAAGAAGAAAATATCATCTTTGGTGGAAGACTTGGAGAATATAAATATTATGATATGGATGCAGTGATTGCTGCAGCATTAGAATTATGTGAAGAAATTTTATAAATATTAGTTACTCAACTTTCCCAGCTAATATCTCTAAATAAAGCCTGAATAAATGCGGCTTGAGATGCAATCCATTCACTTA
>OLOX01003087.1_pt1 | contig 13009 bp, 18 predicted proteins | sample 1672091 | NCBI WGS metagenome assembly OLOX01 (sample SAMEA3136644, study PRJEB25190) | human gut metagenome | reverse complement strand
ATGATTTGATGGCTATCGCTGCTTTGAAGATTTTTCACAATTCCTTCTCAGACTTCTTAACAGTTGTGGATAAAGCCTTAGCTGTCATAGAAAAATCACAATTATATAGCTACAAGCCTAGTGTTTTTGTACTTAAGGCTAAATATGAACTTCTGCATAAAGAAAACAAGAAAGAGGCTGCAGAGAATTATGATAAGGCCATAGTGTTTGCTTCCGTTTTGGAAGACTCGGTTTTAGAGGAAAGTATAAAGGCAGGAAAATTGGCAGATGGTTTATAGAAATGGTGGTGACATAAATGTCACTACTTTTTTTTAGGGTTAAATATGTACTATAGAAATATAAATAATAGTTAAAAGGAGTTATATTTTGAAAACCCTGAAAATATTTGTACTATTTTCACTACTTATTGCTATCTTGCCTTATTTTGCAGGATGTCTTTAATAAGGAGCCATCATGCCAAAATGTCCATATATTTCACAGGTTGTTCAGCGTGATTGTGGGGTAGCTGCCTTAGCTATGATTCTCAAGCACTATGGTTCATCCTATAGTTTGGCTTATTTGCGGGAGTTAGCTCAGACTTCTCGTGAAGGAACTTCTGCGCTTGGTTTGGTTGAAGCGGGCAAGCAGTTGGGGTTTGAAACTCAGGCCATTCGTGCAGATTTAGACTTGTTTAAATAAGAAAACCTATCTTCCCCTTTTATTATACATGTGGTTAGGGATGGTGGTATTCAACATTATTATACATTATTTGGTAAGGACAAGGGGCAGGTTGTAATTGGTGATCCAGATCCTAGCAAGAATGTCATTAAATTGTCCCTAGAGGATTTTGACAAGGAATGGACAAGGGTTGCTCTATTTTTTGAACCAGGAGAAAACTACATTAAATATAAGGAAGAGGTACCTGGTCTTCTTTTGTTTTTACCAATTTTATTTCGTCGTAAAAGTTTGATAGCAGTCATCGTCTTGCTGAGCTTTCTGGTGACCCTTGTTAATATTATTGGTTCTTATTATTTGCAGTCTATTATAGACCGCTTGATTCCTCAAGAAGACTATTCTCTTCTGATTGTGATTTCTCTCGGTTTGTGCATCGCCTATCTAGCCCAACAAGTCTTCACTTTTTTCAAAGATTATCTTCTACATCGATTGGGTAATTACTTGTCCATTTCTGTTATCCTTCCTTATATCAAGCATGTCCTTTCTTTGCCCATTAGTTTCTTCGGTTCACGTCGTACTGGTGAAATCACGTCATGTTTTGGAGATGCCAACACTATTATCGATGCTCTAGCTTCAACAATCTTATCGATTTTCCTAGATGTCACCATTGTGATAACTTTAGCTGTCGCCCTTATTTTACAAACCGTTCTCTTTTTTTGATGACCTCAACTTGTAGTTCCTCTTTATGTTTTGATTATTCTGGCCTTTTATAAGCTTTTTGAGAAGGAAAATTATCAATTAATGGAGGCAAATAGTCAGGTCAATACTGCTATTATTGATGATTTACGTGGTATTGAAACTTTAAAATCTTTAAGAGTTAAAGAGAGACGTTACCAAGAAATTGAGGTGAAATTCCATGACTACTTGAAGAAATCTTTGTCTGAGGCCAAGTGGAAATTAACTCAGGATGGCTTAAAAACAGAGGTTCAGTTAGTTTCCAATGTCTTTATCTTATGGTATGGGGCACAATTGGTTATGTAAGGGCAACTATCTGCTGGTCAGTTGATTACCTATAGTATGTTGCTTAATTATTTTACGACTCCTTTAATTAATATTATCAATCTTCAATCTAAGATTCAGCAAGCCAAGGTAGCCAATAATTGTCTTCAAGAAGTTTATGTTGTGAATAAGGAAGAAAAAGGTCAACTCAAAGATTTATCCTTTAAACAATTAGACTTAAAAGGTGTTAGTCATCGTTTCAGATACCAACAAGAGACACTTCATAATATTGATTTGACCATTAATAAGGGAGAGAAAATCGCCCTCATGGGTCAGAGTAGTTCTGGGAAAACGACTTTAGCGAAGATTTTGTCAGGTTATTACACAAAATCTAGTGGTCATGTAATCCTAGATAAAGCTTCTATTAGCCAAGCGGAGTTGCGCCAGTTGGTGACCTATGTTCCACAACAGACCATGTGTTTACGGGAACAATATTAGAAAATCTATTGTTAGGCCTTGAAGGAGAAGTTGATGAGCATCTTATTCTGAAAGTCTGTGAACAAGTCGATATTTTGGCTGATATTCAAAAGATGCCCCTAGGTTTTCAGACCCAAGTATCTGAAGACGGAGGTCTGTCTGGCGGTCAAAAACAAAGATTAGCTATAGCAAGGGCTCTCTTGTCCAATCAACCAATCTTGATTTTTGATGAAGCTACAAGTGGTCTGGACAGGAAAACTGAAAGTAGAGTAATGGCCAATCTTTCTGAACTGACACGAACAATGATTTTCATTGCTCACCGTAGCAGTGTCTACCAACATGTCAGTCGTGTAGTGACTATGGCAAATGGGAAGCTTGAAGCAGCTAGTCCCAACTTCAATCCATTCCAGTTCATTTAAAATCATCTTCCTATTTATATAGAAAAATTAAGGAATCTAAAATTTCAAATCTTGCAGCCGTCTTCTTTATGTAGTATACTGGGGGCATACTATTAAGAGGTGTAAACATGTTAGAGGCATATAAAAATTTTTGGTTAGACTATCTCGATTTTTATGGTCGTACAAAACGATTAGACTATTGGCGGGTTGTCCTGATTAATGGCGTTATCGGTAGCTTGGTTTTCCTACTGATGTACTTGCTTGGGCAAATAAAAGCTGCTGGATTTACATTGACGGATTTCATTCTATTTATAGCAGCAACGGCGCTTCCTACCATTTCTATGCAGATTCGTCGTCTACGTGATGCCAATTTCAATGTTGCTTGGATTGTTTTAAAGGCAACTCCTTTAACGGTAGCTCTTTGGGTAATGTACGCCTAAAATAAAGCTACCTAAGAGGCTAACGAGGGTGAAGCTGATAGTTGCATAAAATACAGCGAGACGGGTCGCCTGGATAGGTTTATAAAGTCTAATAAGTGTTAGGACACACCAAATAAAGAGTACTGTGACAAACCAACCTGATAGTAAGCGACGTGGCGTTACACCATAGAGTGCTATATAAACGCCAAAGAGTTTCCAACCGGCGATAAGGGCAAAGAGGCTAGCAAAAGTAAAGAGTAGGGTACTCAACAAACGGAGGCCCCTTGTGGGTGAAGAAGTTTTCTTTAGAAAAAATGTAAAGTCCAGCTAGGATTCCCAAGTTAAGGGTAGAGACTCGAACTAATTGCCAGAAGCCCTGAACAGCAATATGTGAGGCTTGATGGGCTGGAATGTTGACTTGGTTGAGAGAAAGGAGTTCCCCATTTGACTAGTGGCAGTTAATATGAATAGGGCATAAGTAAGGCAGAGGCTTCCGAGTACGATATAAGCTGCTACTTTTGGAAACTGACGGGTTGTTTTAAGACGGCCTTCAAATCGTTTTTGACTAAGTGGCTTTTCTTTTGCCAAATAGGTTGCAATAAGTTGAGCAAAAAGTCCTGAGCTAGAGGGATACTGGTTATTAAACGAGAGAATAATAATCCGTTATCCTTGAAGGTGATAGTGAAATCAAGTAGAGTAGCAAGTGTATGGAAGAACTGTTGCCAAAGTTGTCCGAAAGCAGGCAAGACCTGACTAAGCTGACTAGCAGCGAATCCCGTCAGTATCAAGGTAATCATGATACTAATGAGAATCATCCATTTGTGGTTCTGAACTGCGTGTTTTTCTTCTTCAGAGAGCTCTTGTTTAGGTGCTGTTTTATAGAGTAGTGTCCAGGCTCCGATAAAGAAATATTTCAGTGGGAAGATGCAGCTAGTGTATAATGAGGTCTAGCCAAACCATAATTCCCAAACGGTCTTGACTACTTTGTCCAGTACGTGCCATTAAGTAAAGGAGGATACTCGCATGAAGGCAAAGAATCTGAGCGCTCCCCCAGTTGTCGTGCAGACCCAAAAGACTAATTTGTAAACCTTGTAGTAGACTAGTGACCATAAGTATTGCCGATTCAAGTCGCATTCCCTTTGCTTTTCCACCTAATAGACGACAGCCCAGTTCAATCGTACTTATCAAGACAACGATTGCTGGAAAGGCAAAGGAAAAATGGGTCAAGTAAGTGACATACAGGAAGCAGGCCACGAGACAGGCGACAATCAGTCCCTTAATTTTCCAAATGTCTTTTGGTGAAAAATATTCCAAGAGTTTCTTGGTTTTGGTTTGAAGACTAGTCTTTTCGTCGGGATATTCCTGGGAGACTAGCTGTAAATTAGTAGTATAGTTATTTGTTTCCATCATAATTCTCCTTTTGGATGTTAGTCCAAAAAAGACTTTATCATAAAAAACGTTTGACTTTGTTACCCAACTGTAAAATTACTAAAAATAGGTCTATGGACTTAGGTCTGGAGAATGAGTTGGAAAAATAGGTGAGTAAAAAATATTATGCTCACATTGAATGATAGATTGTACGGGCTATATTGTCAGAAACTGTCAAATGCTAAAGATAGTTTTTTAGAGATTAACTGTTTGTTTATCTGGGATTGAGCAAAGGACTTCTATCGAGGATCACCAAAGGTGATGTCATTTTTTGACACTATATGTTAGATTGACTGCTATCTAAATGTTTCAAAATTTCTGAAAATTCGTTGACATGTGTTTTCAAAATAGTATGATAATAACATAAAAAAACTTAGGAGGTTCTTATGTTAGGTGTCATCCTACTCTATGTTGGTATGGTTTTGATGAGTAATGGACTCCATCGTTTAGAGGGTATTCCTGATAAATCAAATGTTGTCATGAATATCTTTACGGGTGGTCTGGGTTTGATTCTCAACATTATTGTCATTGCTTACGGAGCTTGTACAGGGCAAGGTGCTGAATGGTTTTATGGTAGCGCTACTGGTCTTTTATTTGCTTTCACCTATCTTTACTCAGCAATCAATACGATTTTCGATTTTGATCAACGTTTGTATGGGTGGTTTAGTTTATTTGTGGCAATTAATACGCTACCAGCAGGGATTCTTTGCTTAACATCTGGATACGGTGGTAATGCTTGGTATGGTATTATTTGGTTCTTGTGGGGTGTCCTATGGCTAACTGCCTTTATTGAAATTAATCTTAAGAAGAATCTAGGAAAATTTGTCTCTTACCTAGCTATTTTTGAAGGAATTGTAACAGCTTGGATTCCAGGGCTTTTGATGCTTTGGGGCAAGTGGTAAGCATTGATTTAAGGAGGAAAAACGATGCAATTGACAATGCGCGAGCAGGAAAAAATGATGATTAGCCTTGCGGCTATGATTGCTCAACGACGTAAAGACAAAGGAATCAAATTGAATCATCCAGAAGCAGTTGCTTTAATCACTGACTATGTGCTTGAAGGTGCAAGAGAAGGTAAAACTGTTGCCCAATTGATGGATGAAGCTCGCAATCTCTTAACACGTGAAGATGTTATGGAAGGTATTGCAGAAATGATTCCAATGATTCAAGTTGAAGCTACTTTTACGGACAGTACAAAACTGGTTACTGTTCATGATCCTATTCAGTAAGGAGAAATGTAATGATTCCAGGTGAATACCATGTGGCGAGTGAGCCAATTGATTATAACGGTGGTTACGAAGCCATTAGTCTTGAAGTGAAAAATGTGGGTGACCGTGCTGCTCAAGTGGGTTCTCACTACCATTTTTATGAAGCAAACGAAGCTGGTCTTCAATTTGATCGTGAAAAGGCGCGAGGCAAACGTCTAGATATTCCAGCAGGTACAGCCATTCGTTTTGAGCCAGGTGAAACGAAAACAGTACAACTTATTGACTTTGGAGGGAAACGTCGTATTTTTGGTTTCAATAACAAGGTCAATGGTTTCTTAGACTAGAAAGAGGACAAATCGATGAGTTTTAAAATGGATCGTGAAGAGTATGCTCAACACTATGGACCAACTGTAGGGGATAGCGTACGTCTTGGAGATACCAATCTTTTTGCAACCATTGAAAAAGACTTTACTGTTTATGGACAGGAATCTAAGTTCGGTGGCGGTAAAGTTTTGCGTGATGGTATGGGTGTTAGTGCTACGGAAACACGTGACAATCCATCAGTTGTTGATACCATTATTACAGGTGCAACCATCATTGACTATACAGGTATTATTAAAGCAGATATCGGTATTCGTGATGGTAAGATTGTTGCTATTGGTCGCGGTGGTAACCCAGATACAATGGACAATGTGGACTTTGTTGTGGGTGCTAGTACAGAAGCCATTGCTGCAGAAGGTTTGATTGTGACTGCTGGTGGTATTGACCTCCACGTACATTATATTTCTGCTGACCTTCCTGAATTTGGTATGGATAATGGAATTACGACCCTCTTTGGTGGTGGTACTGGTCCCGCTGACGGTAGTAATGCAACAACATGTACACCTGGTAAATTCCATATTACTCGTATGTTGCAAGCTGTTGATGATATGCCTGCTAACTTTGGTTTCCTTGCCAAAGGTGTTGGTTCTGAGACTGAAGTGGTTGAAGAGCAAATTAAAGCTGGTGCAGCAGGAATTAAGACACACGAGGACTGGGGTGCGACTTACGCAGGAATTGATAATTCCCTTAAAGTTGCGGATAAATACGATGTTTCTTTTGCGGTCCACACCGACTCTTTGAATGAGGGTGGATTTATGGAAAATACTTTGGAATCTTTCCAAGGTCGTACCGTTCATACCTTCCATACCGAAGGTTCTGGTGGTGGGCACGCTCCAGATATTATGGTTTTTGCAGGTAAGGAAAATATTTTGCCATCATCAACTAACCCAACTAACCCATATACTACAAATGCTATTGGTGAGTTGTTAGATATGGTTATGGTTTGTCACCACTTGGATCCAAAAATCCCAGAAGACGTATCTTTTGCCGAATCACGTGTTCGTAAACAAACTGTGGCTGCAGAAGATGTTCTTCATGATATGGGAGCCCTTAGTATCATGACTTCAGACGCCATGGCAATGGGACGTGTCGGTGAAGTAGTAATGCGTTGTTGGCAACTAGCTGATAAGATGAAGGCTCAGCGTGGTCCACTTGAAGGAGATTCAGAGTTTAACGATAATAACCGTATTAAACGTTACGTGGCTAAATATACAATTAACCCTGCCATCACCAATGGTATTGCAGACTATATCGGTTCTGTAGAAGTTGGTAAATTTGCAGATTTGGTTATCTGGGAACCAGCACAATTTGGTGCAAAACCTAAGTTGGTGCTTAAGGGTGGTATGTTAACTTATGGTGTTATGGGTGACGCTGGCTCAAGTCTTCCAACACCTCAACCACGTATCATGCGTAAATTATATGGTGCTTATGGTCAAGCGGTTCATAAAACAAATATTACATTTGTCTCTCAATATGCTTATGATCACGGTATCAAAGAAGAAATTGGTTTGAATAAGATTGTTCTTCCTGTTAAGAATACGCGTAACTTGACTAAGCGTGATATGAAGCTTAATGACTACGCTCCAAAAACAATCCGTATCGATCCACAGACCTTTGATGTCTTTATTGATGATGAGTTGGTTACTTGTGAGCCAATCCATACGACATCATTGTCTCAACGTTATTTCTTGTTCTAAGGAAAACGCTATATACATGAGGCTGGATTTTTTCCTCCAACCTCTTTTGTATTTTACAGCCATAACGTTTTTATCACTTTATTAGGTTGCTATATGAGTCTGATGCTAGACTTTTAAAATGTAATAGAAAAGGAAAAAGTATGATTTTTACAAAAGTAGATGCTCTTGTTAAGGATATCGATGTGGACAAATACCATATTGAAACAGTCATTCTTTCGAGTGACGATCTTAACAAAAAAATTATTCGTGTGAAGAGTGATCATGGGAATGAATTTGGTATTCGTCTTGATAAGGGACAAAAATTGCAAAATGGATCTGCCTTTTTTATCGATGATCACCATGTCCTAGCTATTGGTGTTGAGTCACAGGATTTGATTGTCATCTCACCTAAAGATATGGATGAAATGGGAATCACAGCTCACATTCTTGGGAATACTCATAAACCGATTGAGGTGAAAGATGCCAAGATTTATTTAGAGGTTGACCCAGTTGTAGAGCAAGTCTTGACTCAAAAAGAGATTGCCTACACGATTGAAGAAGTGGTCCTTGATAAACCCCTACGCCATGTGAATTTAACTGCCCATGAACATTAATCCCTTTGCTAATGTATCTTTGCAAGATTATCTTGAAATTGTGCAAATTGTCGATTCAACCTTTCCAATTGGATCATTTAACCACTCATTTGGGATGGAAAATTATCTGCGTGAAGACACTGTAACAGATGATAAAGGTTACGAAGAGTGGCAAGAAGCCTATTTAGCCAGTCAGTTTAAATATGGTGAAGGTCTTGTAATCAAACTGGTTTATGATGCTATGGTTACAGATAACATAGACCAGGTTTGGTATTATGATAAGGTCTTGACAGTTTCGACGCAAGCGCGTGAAACAAGACAGGGGACTAAAATGATTGCTAAGCAAATGCTTCGACTCATTCAAAGGCTTCATGCTATTCCGGTATTGGATGACTATCAGTCTAAAATACGTAAGGGTGTGGCCTTCGGCAATCCAGCTATTGTCTTTGCGCTCTATGTGTTTAACAAGGGCTTGGGATGTAATGAAGCCATAGCACTTTATGGTTATAGCGTGATTTCGACGATGGTTCAAAATGCTGTGCGTGCCATTCCCCTTGGACAGTTTGCTGGACAGGAGATTGTTTTACGTAGCTTTTCGCAATTAGAAAAAATGACACAAGAAATTCAAGAATTGGATGCGTCCTACCTTGGGGCCAATACGCCTGGTCTTGAATTAGCTCAGATGAAACATGAAACACAGGTATTTCGCCTATTCATGTCCTAAAATATCAACAAGGTTGAGAGGAAGAAACAATGACAAAACGTACTGTAATTATTGGAGTTGGTGGACCTGTTGGTTCAGGTAAAACCCTTTTGCTTGAGCGTCTTACACGACGTATGTCTGACTTAAATTTAGCAGTTATTACTAACGATATCTATACAAAAGAAGATGCCCTTTTCTTGGCTAAAAATTCAAGCTTAGACGAAGACCGTATCATTGGTGTAGAAACTGGTGGATGTCCTCATACTGCGATTCGTGAGGATGCCTCTATGAACTTTGAAGCGATTGAAACTCTTCAAGAGCGCTTTAACCATGATTTGGATGTTATTTTCCTTGAAAGTGGTGGAGACAACTTGGCTGCGACCTTCAGCCCTGATTTGGTTGATTTTACCATTTATATTATTGACGTTGCTCAGGGTGAAAAAATCCCACGTAAGGCTGGTCAAGGGATGATTAAGAGTGATTTGTTCTTGATCAATAAGACTGACCTTGCACCTTATGTTGGAGCCAACCTAGATCGTATGCGTGAAGATACCCTTCATTTCCGTAACGAAGATTCTTTCATTTTCACAAATTTGAATAATGATGACAATGTTAAGGAAGTGGAAGAATGGATTCGTAAGAATTTCCTACTAGAGGACTTGTAAGATGACACAAGTTTACGATGGCTTTGTCCATCTTGGATTTTCAAATCGAAATGGTCGTACAATTTCCCACAAGAAATATCAAGAAGGTAACTCTCGAGTATCGGCAGATAATTCAGATGCCAATGGCGTTCCTTACTATTTCCTCATTAATATGGGTGGGGGCTTTGTCGAGGGTGAGCAGTATCAAGTGACCATTGATGTTAATAAAGATGCTCATGCCTTGGTGACAACTCAAACACCTACCTATGTTTACAAGTGTGAGAAAGGACAGTTGACACAACAGAATACGTCTATCACACTTGAAGAAAATAGTTATTTGGAGTACATGGCTGATGAAGTTATTCCATATTTAAAATCACGCTATTTCCAAACAAGTCGTATTGATATGGATAAGTCTGCCCACTTGATTTATTCAGATGGTGTAACGGCAGGTTGGTCTCATGAGGATCTACCGTTTCAATACCATTATTTTCGTAATTTGACACAAATTTACCAAGATAATGAGCTTGTTTATAGCGATCAGACTCTCTTAGAACCTGAGAAACAAGATATGTTTAAACTTGGTTATTTTGAAGGATGGCGTAATTACAATAGCTTGGTAATGGTGTCCCCAAATATTGACGAGGCTTTTGTTAAGGCTTTGCAGAAGCACTTAGAAGGGCTAAATCTTGAGTCTGATTTTGCCATTTCATCCTTAGATATCTCAGGTTTGGTGTTACGTATCTTAGGAAAAACTGCTGAGGATAATCGTCGCATTATTTATTCTTGTGCAGACTATTTTAGACAAGAAATACATGGATTAACCCCTTTGAATTTGAGAAAAAATGATATGAGGAGATAAAAAATGCATATTCCTGAAAATTACCTAAGCCCTATGACTTGTGCGGCAATGGGGGCAGTTATGTTGCCTATTTGGTATAAGGCTGTCAAGGAAGTGAAGGTAAAGGTTAACACTGATAAAAAAACGATTCCTATGTTGGGAATCGGGACTTCCTTGTCCTTCCTTATCATGATGTTTAATCTTCCAGCCCCAGGTGGAACGAGTGCCCATGCTGTTGGGGCAGTGCTAATTGCTATATTGTTAGGACCTTGGGCCTCCTGTTTAGCAGTTAGTGTGGCTCTAGCTATGCAGGCTTTGCTATTTGGTGATGGTGGGATTTTGGCCTTTGGTGCGAATGCCTTTTGTATGGCTGTTGTCATGCCATTTGTGGGTTATGCTGTTTATAAACTCTTGAATAAGTGGACAAAGAATAGGATAATTGCTAGCTTTTTTGGAGGTTATATTGGAATTGTAGTTGCGGCCCTGACTGTTGCGGTTTTACTAGGAATTCAACCGATTCTCTTTAAAGATAGCAGTGGTAATCCGCTTTACAATCCATACCCTTTGAGAGTGACGCTTCCAGTAATGGGCTTGACTCACCTGCTTATCGGCTTGGTAGAAGGATTTTTCACAGCCGGTGTTCAAGAATTCATTGAACGTTTGAATATTGATAATACTCAGGAAATAACGACTAAAAAACTACGTCCTTTATTGCTCTTTATCCTAGCCTTAATTATCCTAACGCCACTTGGTTTATTGGCGACGGGAACAGCTTTTGCAGAATGGGATGTCAAAGAGTTAGTAGAAAAATTGTCTCATTACCATGTGGAAGCCCAAGCGCCAAAAGGAATGTTGAATGGTTTTTCATTCAATGCCCTTTTTCCAGATTATAGTATCGCAGGCATTCCAGAAATTTTGGGTTATATCCTGAGTGCTGCCTCTGCTGTTTTGATTTTCTTCATCCTCTATCGCTTGATTTTCGGTAGAAAGATTGAAAAATGATTCTGCCAGATTGGATGTCGGAAGAGCGCCCAGTAGTCACTAAAGTCGGTAGAAATAACTTTCTTATCCGGAATCGTCACCATCTGGAAGCTCTTCTTCAAAAGTTTGAAACGCATCCTTTAAAAGTAGCATCAGTCTTTCATCCAACAGCTAAGGTTTTACTTCTCTTTTTCTTACTTGTTTTAGTGGGAATTAGCCGAAATCTCATAGTTTTGTGGATTGTAGCCTTGTTTTTAGGAGCTGGCGTGGCTTTTTTACCGCATTCTGTTTTAGTAAGAACTTTGAAAAAAACTGTAGTGTTGTTGATCTTCCCTTTAGTTCTTTATCTACCGCATCTCTTACTTAGCGGAGGTCAATCGCTCTTTCTTTTTAGACTTCCTTTGATTGCCGTAGCCATTGCTTATTATTCAGAGACAAGTACAATAAGTGAGATGCTAGTGGCATTAAAAGGGTTGCATTTTCCTGATCTTGTTCTGCTCCAGTTAGATATCACCATAAAATATATCGATGTCTTTGGAAAACAATTAATGGATTTGCTCAAAGGGATTGAAGCACGAAGCTTTGGCGGCAACCATCGTTTCCGGATTGGAAGTAATATCTGGGGAATTTTATACCTTAAAGCTATACGCTATGGTGAGGAACTGACTCAAGCCATGGAAGCACGTTGCTTTGTTGGTGAGTATGTCAAGTCATCACAGTCATTCACATGGAAGGACTGGCTGGCCTTGATAGGTCTAGTAGCAGTGATTTTAGGACAGATTATGTTAGGAGGATGAGATGTTTCAATTGAAACAAGTGGCCTGTGCCTATGAACAAAAAAAGGTCTTTACTGGTCTTGATTTGGAGATTAGACAAGGACAATATGTGATGTTGATGGGGGAAAATGGGACTGGAAAATCAAGTCTTATCAGTTTATTAACTGGCTTCAAGCAGGAAGAATCTGGTCGCATTCTTTTCTTAGGGAAGGACCTCAAAGAATGGCTGAAGGACAAACGTCAAAAACGAGATTTTTATAGTCGCCTCGGAATCCTCTTTCAGGATGTGGATAGTCAGTTATTTAATTGTACTGTCTATGATGAGATTGCTTTTGGTCCACGTCAGCTAGGTCTTACCGAAGAAGTGTCACAGCGCGTTCAAGACACGCTATCCCTGCTTAAAATTGAAGATTTAAGAGATCGCGTTCCCTATCAACTGTCTGGTGGAGAAAAGAAGAAAGTGGCTTTTGCCAGTATCATGGTAACTAATCCAGATGTGTATATTCTTGATGAACCCTTCAATAATCTTTCTAAAGAATATGAAGAATTTTTTAGGGAACTTCTACATGAGCTTCATTCAGCTGGGAAAACCATTATCATGTCTGCTCATCACTTTAAGCATCTTCATCACGAAAAGGCTGATGTTCTTCTTTTTGAAGACGGCAAAGCTGATTTCTTTCCTGCCCAGGAAGTGCTCAGTAACCAGCAAGTAATTGAGCGTTTGTCACATTATTAATAAGGATAAGTAGGAAATCGTTCTAGGTTTCCTACTTTTTTCTTTGTCAAACAATTGATATTTTTAGGTGATAGTATTTTCTTATCACTTTGATT
>OLOX01003076.1_pt1 | contig 13050 bp, 12 predicted proteins | sample 1672091 | NCBI WGS metagenome assembly OLOX01 (sample SAMEA3136644, study PRJEB25190) | human gut metagenome | reverse complement strand
GAAAAACAAAAAAATCAAAGCTGAAACTGTAAATAACTGACGGAGGAAAGAGAAACCATGAAAAAGCTGTTCAATAAGAAGGCCTTTGCCCTGCTGCTGTGCCTGGTGCTGGCACTGACCGCCCTGCTCACCGTGACCGCGTTCGCCGATACCGCACCTGCCGACGGCACCGCCGCCCAGACCGAGGAAGCGGCCGACAGCGGCGTGAGCGCCAAGGCCATCGCTTCCGGTGTTGCCATCGGTGTGGCTGCCGCCGGCGGCGCCATCGGTATGGGTATGGCTATCGCCAAGTCCGCCGAGGGTATCGCCCGTCAGCCGGAGGCCGAGGGTAAGATCCGCACCACCATGATGCTGGGTCTGGTGTTCCTGGAAACGGCTATCATCTATGCCCTGCTGGTGGTCATCCTGATCATCTTCGTGCTGTAAGAAACGGGGAGAGACGCTATGAATATCCCTCTGAATATTGATTGGCAGCAGATATTGCTGCACTTCTTCAACTTCTCCATCCTGGTGGGCGGACTGTATCTGCTGCTGTTCAAGCCGGTGAAGCGCTTTATGGAAAAGCGGGAGAAGCACTATGCGGATATGGAAGCTGCCGCCGTGGCCCGGGAGAAGGACACCGAGGCGCTGAAGGCCGCCATGGCCCAGCGGGAGGCGGACTTTGACGCCGTGCTGGAGGAGAAGCGTGCCGCCGCCGCCAAGGAGGCGGAGGCCTTTGCCCAGCAGCAGCGCGACGCGGCCAAGGCGCAGGCGGACAAGATCCTGTCCGATGCCAAGGACGCCGCCGAGAGCGAGCGCCAGAAGATCGTGGCCGAGGCCAACCGCGAGGCGGTGGCTATTGCCGAGGACGCCATGGAGAAGCTGATGGCCGCCCAGACGGCCCAGGCCTATGACGCCTTCGTGAATGCCGCGAAGGAGGAACAGAATGAACACTGATGCACGCCTGACGGCGAAACTGCTCAGCGCTTGTCCGCCGGACAGCGCGCAGAAAGAGAAGCTGGAGGATGTGCTGTCGAAAAAGTACGGCAAGGCCGTCGAGCTGGTCTGGCAGGAGGACCGCACCGCACAGGGCGGATTCCGCATTGAGCTGGGCAGCGAGGTCATCGACTGGACGGCGGAGGGCCGGCTGGAGCAGCTGAAGGAACGGCTGACCGGACTGAAGAGTGAGGGCTCCGTCATCCCCCTGATCCGGGACGCGGTGAAGAGCTGGGTGCCGGAGGTATGCGCCCGCGAGGTGGGCAGCGTACTGACCGTGGCGGACGGGATCGCCTATGTGGAGGGCCTGGAGGGCGCTACCTACGGCGAGATCCTGCTGTTTGAAGGCGGCATCCGGGGCATGGTGCAGGAGCTGCGCTCCGGCCGTATCGGCTGCATCCTGTTCGGCCGCGTGGAGGAGGTCAGCGAGGGCACGGCGGTGTACCGCACCGGCAAGACCGCCGGTATCGGCGTGTCCGACGGTATGATCGGCCGCGTGGTGGACGCCCTGGGCGCGCCCATCGACGGCGGCGGAGACATCCGGGTGGATGAATACCGCATGATCGAGAGCCCGGCACCCGGCATTATTGACCGCCAGCCGGTGAATACCCCCATGCAGACGGGCATTCTGTCCATCGACTCCATGTTCCCCATTGGTCGGGGCCAGCGTGAGCTGATCATCGGCGACCGCCAGACCGGCAAGACCGCTATCGCCATCGACACCATCCTGAACCAGAAGGGGAAGGATATGATCTGCATCTACGTGGCCATCGGCCAGAAGGCCAGCTCCGTGGCGCAGATCGCCGAGCTGCTGCGGAAGCACGACGCCATGCGCTACACCATCGTCGTGTGCGCCGGCGCGGGCGAGTCCGCGTCCATGCAGTACATCGCGCCCTATGCCGGCGCGGCCATCGGCGAATATTTCATGAACAAGGGCAAGGACGTGCTGATCGTGTACGACGATCTGAGCAAGCACGCCATCGCTTACCGTGCGCTGAGCCTGCTGCTGGGGCGGTCCCCCGGACGCGAGGCGTATCCCGGCGACGTGTTCTATCTGCACTCCCGTCTGCTGGAGCGCGCGGCGCGGCTCAGCGACGAGCGCGGCGGCGGCAGCATGACCGCCCTGCCCATCGTGGAGACCCAGGCGGGCGACGTGTCGGCCTATATCCCCACAAACATCATCTCCATCACCGACGGTCAGATCTTTCTGGAGAGCAGTCTGTTCTTCTCCGGCCACCGGCCGGCGGTGAACGTGGGTCTGTCCGTGTCCCGTGTGGGCGGCGCGGCCCAGACCAAGGCTATGAAGAAGGCCGTGGGCACCCTGCGTCTGGATCTGGCGCAGTACCGCGAGATGGAGGTGTTCACCCAGTTCTCCAGTGACCTGGACGAGGAGACGAAGAGCCAGCTGGCCTATGGCCAGAGCCTGATGTATATCCTGCGGCAGGGGCGCAGCGCCCCGCTGAGCCAGGGACAGCAGATCGTCACGCTGGTGACGGCCATGGCGCACCTCTATCAGCAGGTGCCGGTGGCCCAGGTGTGCGCCCTGCGGGACTTCCTGCTGGGCGAGTTCGCCGCGCAGCGGCAGAGCCTGATGCTCCAGCTGGAGCAGGGCGCGGCGCTGGACGACGAGCTGCGTGGCCAGATCAACGACTTTGCCAGGACCGCGCTGGAGAAATTCAAGCGCACGGGCGGGCGGTGAGCGCATGGCCAGCACCAGTGAGATCCGCCGGCGCATCGGAGGCGTCCGGCAGACCCAGAAGATCACCCACGCCATGTATCTGATCTCCCAGGCGAAGCTGCGGAAGGCCAAACAGGATCTGGACAACACACGGCCTTATTTCCAGGCATTGCAGACGGAGATCGGCCGCGTGTTCAACGCGGACAGCACCATAGAGAGCCGGTATGTGGATCCGGTGGATCCAAACGCCAAGCCCCTGCCCGGCGTGCCGGCGTGTCTGCTGATCACGGCGGACAAGGGACTGGCCGGCGCGTACAACCAGAACGCCATCCGGCAGGCGCAGCAGCTGCTGACCGCCCAGGGCGACGCGGCGCTGTATGTGGTGGGCGAGTACGGCCGGCGCTGGTTCAGCCAGCGGGGGATCGCCATCGAGGAGAGCTTTCACTACACGGCGCAGAACCCTACGCTGGACCGGGCGCGGCACATCGCGGAGCTGCTGCTGGAACGGTTCGACGCGGGAGAGATCAGCGCGGTATGGGTCATCTATACCGACATGAAGAACGGCCTGGAGGCTGTGGTGCGGCAGGAGAGGATCCTGCCGATGCACCGGGAGCACTTTCACGCCGCCGCGGCGGCTGCCGCCGGGGATAAGGCGTATGAGTTCGTGCCGTCCGCAGGGGCGGTGCTGGACAACGCCGCCCGCAGCTGCCTGACCGGCTATATTTACAGCGCGCTGGTGGATAGCTTCTGCAGCGAGCAGAGCGCCCGCATGACCGCCATGAACGCGGCGGATCAGAACGCGGAGGAGCTGCTGAAGGACCTGTCCGTCCAGTACAACCGGGCGCGCCAGGCCGCCATCACCCAGGAGATCACCGAGGTCTCCGCCGGTGAGCGCGCCCAGCGCAGCAAGAAAGAAAAGGAGGGCTGACCTCAATGAAACAAGGTACTATCACGGGCATTTCCGGCCCCGTTATCGACGTGCGCTTCCCGGAGGGGAGCCTGCCCGCCATCAATGAGGCCTTGACCGTGGAGGCGAACGGTCAGCGCTATACCATGGAGGTGGAGCAGCACCTGGAGAACAAGACCGTACGCTGCGTGATGATGGCAGGCAGCGACGGGCTTGCCCGCGGGCTGACCGTCACCGCCACAGGACACGGTATCCGGGTGCCGGTGGGTGAGAAGACGCTGGGACGTATGTTCAACGTGCTGGGCGATCCCATCGACGGCGAACCGCCGGTGGACGAGAGCGCGCCCCGGTGGGAGATCCACCGCGCCGCACCGACCTTCGCCGAGCAGATGCCCGCCGCGGATATTCTGGAGACGGGCATCAAGGTCATCGACCTGATCGAACCGTATCCCAAGGGCGGCAAGATCGGTCTGTTCGGCGGCGCCGGCGTGGGCAAGACCGTGCTGATCCAAGAGCTGATCCACAATGTGGCTATGGAGCACGGCGGCTATTCTATCTTCACCGGCGTGGGCGAGCGCAGCCGCGAGGGCAACGACCTGTGGGGTGAGATGCGGGAGTCCGGCGTGTCCGACAAGACGGCGCTGGTTTTCGGGCAGATGAACGAGTCCCCCGGCGTGCGTATGCGCGTGGCGCTGTCGGGACTGACCATGGCGGAGTATTTCCGCGACCAGGAGCACAAGGACGTGCTGCTGTTTATCGACAATATTTTCCGTTTTGTCCAGGCGGGCAGCGAGGTTTCCACGCTGCTGGGACGCATGCCCTCCGCCGTGGGCTATCAGCCCACGCTGGCGGGGGAGATGGGCGCACTGCAGGAGCGCATCACCTCCACCAAGAACGGGTCTGTTACCTCCGTGCAGGCGGTGTATGTGCCCGCGGACGACCTGACCGACCCGGCGCCGGCCACCACGTTCTCCCATCTGGACGCTACCACGGTGCTGAGCCGTAAGATCGCGGAGCAGGGCATCTATCCCGCTGTGGACCCGCTGGAGTCCACCTCCCGCATTCTGGAGCCGGACATCGTGGGCGAGGAGCACTACAACATCGCCCGGGCGGTGCAGTCCACGCTGCAGAAGTACCGGGAGCTGCAGGATATCATCGCCATTCTGGGTATGGAAGAGCTCAGCGACGAGGACAAGAAGACCGTGGCGCGGGCGCGCCGTATCCAGCGGTTCCTGTCCCAGCCCTTCTATGTGGCGGAGAAGTTCAGCGGCGCACCCGGTGTATTCGTGCCGCTGCACGAGACGCTGCGGGGCTTTAAGGAGATATTGTCCGGCGCGATGGACGAGTATCCCGAGGCGGCGTTTTTCAACGCGGGCACCATTGACGACGTGAAGCGCAAGGCCGAGGAGCTGAAGAAAGGCGGTATGTGATGGCGGCCGTGTTCCAACTGGACGTGCTGGCGGCCAGCGTGCCCTTCTTTCAGGGCAAGTGCGTGTCGGCGGTCATCCCCGTGACGGACGGCGAGTACGGTGTGCTGGCCGGCCACAGCAACGCTGTGGGCGCGGTGTGCGCCGGCGAGCTGCGGTTCGAGACGGAGGACGGCGAGCACCGCCGGGCGGCGGTGGCGCCGGGGCTGTTCAAGATCGACGGGGACCGGGTGCTTCTGCTGCTGGACGCGGCGGAGTGGCCGGAGGATATCGACGTGAACCGCGCGCTCCGGGCCCGCCGGGAGGCGGAGGAGGAGCTGCGGCAGAAGCGCAGCATGGCTGAGTACCAGCTGGCCCAGGGCAACCTGGCCCGCGCGCTGAACCGACTGCGGATCAGCGGAAGAATGTAATAAAAAAGAGACCGCAAGGCGGTCTCTTTTTTATGTTTTGTTGGGGGGCGCCGCCACGGCGGCGGAAGATGCTGCGCCTGCGGGCGCGGGGGGGAGAGTTTCGCGCTCCCGAGCGCGAGTTACTTTTGTCCCCGGCGACAAAAGTAACCAAAAGCGCCACTTGAAACTACGTTTCAAGACTTCCTTGCGCGGGGAGGGTAAGTGCAAATTTGACGGTGCTGATTTCGCGGAATGGGCACGGTGGGTGTCGTTGTCGGTTCATGGGATTGCTTGTACCTCTTGCGCCGCTGCCGCTGATGCGGTGTGGAGGTAGGGGCTGGTGTGTTGGACGCATGGGCGATTATCAAATTGCGACAAAGCCGCCCCGAGGGCGGCTTTGGTAGGTGGCGGCTGACGCCGCCGGGTATGGGGGGCACCGCCTGCGGGTGGAACACCTCATCCGCCCCCTGCGGGGGCACCTTCAGCTGTGCACACCCCCAGTGTGTACCCCAAGGGCACTTGCTTCGCGGCGCGCACTGGGGTGCCCTCAAGGGGAAGGCTAACGAGGACGTGTCCTTTGATGATATAAGTTTGGTTAATGGCTAGTACGCGGATTTGTTATGCCAACATCTGGATATTCCCGTTGCTTTTCGCGACACTTTCTGGTAAGATGGTCGTACAACAGAGCCTGCGCGCCAAAAAAACTTTCCCAACAAGAAATTTTGCGGCACACAGGCCCGGGAGAGAAATATGTGAGCCATAGAAGGAGGAACCGCCATGAAGAGACGACTGCTCCCCATCCTGATGACCCTGGTATTGGTATGCGCGCTGCCCATATGGGCAGCTTTTGTTACATCGGGGGATGTAACAAACCCTTTGGTGGAGACGGCCGAGGCGACTACGCCGACGCTGGTGGATGTCAGTTTGCCAGGGGAACTGAAACAAGCGATAGAAGCTGGCAGCTCCGTCAGGCTGACAGCTGATATTGACATCACCGAAACCCTGGTGGTCACGAAATCACTGACGCTGGACCTGAACGGGTTTATGCTGTGGCTTAAGTCGCAAAATTACGGAAGTGTTTTCCGGGTGAATGCTGGTGCAACACTAACGTTAACAGACAGCGGTGACGGCAGTAGAATATACACCTTCGGGAAAGATAATGACGGATACTGGAAGTACAATGTAAACGGGAATACTCGGTTTGCCGGAGGGCTCATCGCGGGCGGAAGCGCATACCTTCCTGATGGCGATGTTAACGGCGGCGGCGTCTATGTGGCGGACGGCGGCACCTTCATCATGGAGAAGGGAAAGATCATAGGATGCAGGGCCAGAAATAATGGCGGCGGTGTGTACGTGGCGGACGGCGGCAAGTTTATTATGAACGGCGGCGAGATCAGGGGCTGCGTAACATATGAAGACGGCAACGGTACTGTGTATGTGAGCGCGGGGGCTGAATTTCAGATGCGTGGCAGCGCGCGTATTACGGAGTGTCTTGCCAGAAGCGGCAGTGGCGGCGGTGTGTATGTGGCCGAAAACGGCACGTTTACCATGAGTGGCAGCAGCGCTATTACGAACTGCAAGGGCAGCAGAGGAGGCGCTGTCTACAATGCAGGCACGTTTACGATGCGTGACAACAGCCACATTGCAGACTGCATATATATCAGCAGCATTGCCAGCGGTGGTGGAGTGCACAACAAGGGGACCTTTACCGTGGAGGGCGGCAGCATTACGGGGAGTGTGAATGATTATAATAGGGAGCAAAGCAGCGACGATATTTGCAATGAGAATAAATTGGATGTGAGTGAGGGTATTACGATAAGCTGTAATGTGAATGTGGGGTATGGCGGTACGATCAGCAAAGGAACGTTTACTGGACGGGTTTGGATTTATTGGGAAGGAACGATCCTTGGCGGAACGTTTACAAATGAAGTTATAAACTATGAGGGGACGATCAAGGCCGGTGAATTCACCGGCGAGGTGACAAACACCTATGGTGGTACGATTTCCGGCGGTACGTTTGATAAGAACGTGGCCAATAGCGCTTACAACGCAATAATCAGCAATGGAAGTTTCCACGGCACTGTGACCAATGAGTCCGGCGCGACTATCAGCGGCGGTACATTTAATGAGAATGTGACAAACAAAACGAATGCCACCCTGAACGGCGGCATCTTCTACGGCGGTGTGACCAACGACGGCGGCAAGATCGAAGACGGCGCCTATGAGACAGTCAAATTCAACTCAGACAACGGTGCGCAGGCCAAAGAGGAAAAGGTGCTCCGCGGCCAGAAGGTGCCCAACCCCGCCGCCCCCACCAAGTCGGGCCACACCTTTACCGGCTGGTATCTGGGCGATGAGAAATATAATTTCGATACCCCTGTCACCGCCCCATTGACACTTACGGCCAAGTGGGAGAAGGTTCCCTCCTCCGGTGGCTATTACTACTACCACCCCACCACCGACACCAAGGCCACCGACACCAAGGGCAGCCCCAAGACCTTCGACCCCGGCGCGGCGCTGTATGGCGCGCTGGCACTTCTGTCCCTGACGGGCATGGTGGCGCTCAACGGGAAAAAGAGATAAAGAACGACGGAAAGGGAGCACCCCGCAGGGGTGCTCCCTTTTTGATTCTTGGGGAAAAGTATTGCGCCTGCGGGCGGGACGGGTGACCCCTCATCCGGCGCTGCGCGCCACCTTCCCCCCAGGGGGAAGGCTTGAGGGGTGCGGCGGTAGGAGCGAAAACCCTACCGTGGCTGGGGCAAGCGGCCGCGGAAGCCTCCGCGCCGGTGAGCGCAGGTGCAGTCCTTTTGACCGACAACGATGACGAAAAGCTATGTCCGCGAGAAGATGCGGGAAATCGCTGTTAGGTACAGCGCGCAAGGGGTTCTTAGACCGTAGGTCTAAGCGGCGTTTTTGGCTACTTTTGCCGTCGAGGGCAAAAGTAGCTCGCGCCGGGGCGCGAAATAGCCCCTGCCGCTGCGGCGGGGACGGAGGGGCTACTCCGCGTCCACGTAGACGACCTCGAGGCCGGAACGGAGGGCGTATTCCACCGTGCGGCGGGTGCCGCCGTCCTGACCGTCGAACACGGCGATAAGGCGGGAGGCGTGGTCCACCATGTAGCGGTTGCGGCGCTGCATACAGCCGGGGCCGTAGCGGTCCTGGACCACCGTTTCAAAGTCGCAGCGGTCCACGATGGCGTGCCAGCGGGCCTGCTGGTCCGGCGTCCAGCCGCCGCACTGGCTGGGGCAGGGGATGGCGGCCTCCAGCGTCAGGTCCGGGTACTGGGGACGCAGGGCCAGGACGATCTCGGCGCAGTAGGTGTCCACGCCGCGGGCCATGCCGCAGATGAAGTGGCGGAAGCCGTCGTCACAGGCGGCGCAGACCGCCCAGCGCAGGCGCTGCTTCAGCTGGGCGCAGCGGGGGTCGCATTCGTCATAGCCCCAGGGGAGCTTCTCCGGACGGTAGCCGGAAAAGCATACGGTCATCTGCCGTGCGGGCATGGGTCTCACCGCCTTTCTTACGGTATATTGTAAACGAAAACCGCGCCGCTGTAAAGCCGGAAATCGGTATTGACATCCGCGGGGCGGCGTGGTACTATACTTGTCGAAAACAACCGCATATTTGTCTTCGGGGCGGGGTGAAAGTCCCCACCGGCGGTATAGTCCGCGAGCTGCTGCGGCAGCAGGAACCGGCGCAATTCCGGTACCGACAGTATAGTCTGGATGAGAGAAGGCGTGTATGGCATTTCGCGATGCTCTTTTTTGATGCGTACACCTTGGAAGGCAATTTTCCGGGTGTTTATCATCAAGAAGGAGTGTTTTTTTATGACTCAGAAGCAAAAGACCCATCGTATCGCGGTGGCCGCCCTGCTGGCCGCCGTGGCCGCCGTCCTCCAGTTCGTGGAGTTCTCCATCCCCGTCATGCCCGCCTTTATCAAGCTGGACATCTCCGACCTGCCCGCCCTGCTGGGCACGTTCTCCCTCGGCCCCGTCTACGGCGTCGCCATCCAGCTGGTGAAGAACCTGCTGCACCTGCCCTTCGGCTCCAGCGCCGGCGTGGGCGAGCTGTCCAATTTCCTGCTGGGCGCGGTGTTCGCGTTTATTGCGGGTATCGTCTACAAGAAGCACAAGAACCGGGGCGGGGCGCTGTGGGGCTCCGTGGCCGGGGCCGCCGCCATGGCGGTCATCAGCCTGCCCATCAACTATTTCATCGTCTATCCCGCCTATGTGGTGCTGTACGGCCTGCCGCTGGAGGCCATTGTGGGGATGTATCAGGAGATCCTCGGGACGGTGGCGCAGGTGCCGACTTCCAACGCGCTGCTGAACTGCCTGATGGTGTTCAACGTGCCGTTCACACTGTGCAAGGGATTGCTGGACGTGGCGCTGTGCTTCCTGATCTACAAACCGCTGAGCCCGCTGCTGCATAAGTAAGAAAAAGAAATCCCCCCGGCTTCGCCGGGGGGATTTTATATGGAGGTGTGAAGCGTCGCCCGGGGGATGGTTTTATGTGGGCGGCGGGAGGTTTTGCAGCTCACACGCCCAGCTTTTCCAGGGCGGCCAGCTTCAGGCAGGTGCAGAACACGGCGACGGCCTGCTCCAGCTCCGCCACCGGCGGCAGGGAGGGAGCGATGCGGATGTTGCTGTCCTGGGGGTCCTTGCCGTAGGGGAAGGTGGCACCGGCACCGGTCATGGTGACGCCGGCCTCCTTGCACAGGGCCAGGGTGCGCTTGGCGCAGCCGGGCATGGTGTCCACGCTGATAAAGTAGCCGCCAACGGGGCGCTTGTAGCCGGCGATGCCCAGCGGGGCGATCTCCTTGTCCAGAGCGTCCAGCACCGCGTGGAATTTGGGGGCCAGGATGGCGGCGTGCTGCTTCATCAGGGCCAGGGTGTGGGCCTTGTCCTTCAGGAACAGAACGTGGCGCAGCTGGTTGATCTTGTCGAAGCCGATGGTCTGGATGTTGATGAGCTTGGAGAAGTAGGCGATGTTGTCGGCGCTGGATGCCATGACGCCCACGCCGGCACCGGGGAAGGTGACCTTGCTGGTGGAGGCGAACTCGTAGACCATGTCGGCATTGCCGTACTTCGCGCACAGGCTGATGATGTCGGGGAATTCCACATAGTCGCAGTCGAACTCGTGGATGCAGTAGGCGTTGTCCCACATGAGCATAAAGTCAGGGGCGGCGGGCTTCATCTTCGCCAGACGGTCGATGGTCGCGGCGGAGTAGATCACGCCATCGGGGTTGGAGTACTTGGGGACGTTCCACATACCCTTGACGGCGGGATCCTTGATGAGGGCCTCTACCTGGTCCATGTCGGGGCCGTCGGCGGTCATGGGGACGGAGATCATCTCCACGCCAAAGCTCTCAGTGACCTTGAAGTGGCGGTCATAGCCGGGTACCGGGCAGATCCATTTGACCTTGTCCAGCTTGCACCAGGGCTTTTCGCTGTGGAGCAGACCGTTGGTGAAAGCCTTGGATACGGCGTCGTACATCAGCTGGAGGCTGGCGTTGCCGCCCACGAACACCTGCTCCGGCTTGCAGCCCAGAATGTCGGCAAACAGCCTTCTGGCTGCGGGGATACCCGCCACCTCGCCGTAGTTGCGGACGTCGATGCCGTCGGATACAAAGTCCTCCGGCTTGGTCAGCAGGCTGAAAATGGGTGTGACCAGGTCCAGCTGGGCCTTGCTGGGCTTGCCCCGGGCCATATTCAGGCTGAGGCCCATGGCCTTGAGCTTTTCGTATTCCACCTGCACGGCGGCGTATTCGGCCTGACGCTCCTGAAGGCTCATGTCTGTATATTTCTTCATTGCAATTTCCTCCGTTTCCTTGTGTTCCATGCGGATTTCTTGCGAATTATACTACACTATTTGCACAAAAATTGCAACCACAATTTGTGAATATCGCAGAAGTTCAGAAGAGAATTTCTCAGCATGGGTAAGAGGTACCGTATATTTTGACAAAAAAGTGCCGCCGCGGCCAGGGGGGTGTGCCGCGGCGGCAAAGACAGGGAGCGTTATTGGGCGGAGATGTCCTCCGCTTCCTTTTCCAGCAGGGCCTTTTTGGCGGCCACGGCGGACTGGGCGCAGCCGTACTCCCAGTTCCACGGGTCTTTCCGGCAGACACCGTCGGCAAAAGGAACGAAGATGGACAGCAGGCCCACGGCGGCCAAGATCCAGCAGTACCACATACCGCCCACGATGGCGGCGGGGCTGGTGTGCAGGGCGTCGGAGGTCACGGTGGCGTTGGCCAGGGCGGCGGCGCTCAGCAGCTGCGCGCCGTAGGGGATGATGCCCTGGAACACGCAGGAGAACATATCCAGCAGAGAAGCGGTGCGGCGGGGGTCAACCTTGTACTCGTGAGAGACCTCACGGGCCATGTCGCCAGCCACGATGATAGCCACGGTGTTGTTAGCGGTAGCGCAGTCGCAGAGAGAGACCATAGCGGCAATGCCCACCTGAGCGGACTTGTTGCCCTTCATGACCTTGCCCAGCTTCTGGATGATCCACTCGATACCGCCGTTCTTGGCGATCAGCTCAGACATACCGCCGCACAGCAGGGTCAGGAAGAAGACCTCGTTCATGCCGCAGAAGCCGTTGTAAACAGCCTGAGCGAAACCGGCCAGATCGATAGCGCCGGTGGCGATGCCCACGATACCGGCAGCGAAGATGCCGATGGTCAGCACCAGGAACACGTTCATGCCGACCAGAGCCAGGATCAGAACCAGCAGATAGGGAATAACCTTGATGAAGCTGTAGGACAGGTCGCCGATCTCGGTAACGGTCTCGGGACGGCCCACGATCAGCAGCACCACGATGGTGACCAGAGCGGCAGGCAGAGCGGTGAGGAAGTTCACGCGGAACTTATCACGCATCTCGCAGTGCTGGCTGCGGGTAGCGGCGATGGTGGTATCGGAGATCATGGACAGGTTATCGCCGAACATAGCGCCGCCGATAACTGCGCCCAGAACGACCATCATGTTCAGGCCGCCCTTTTCCGCAACGCCGACAGCGATGGGAGTGATGGCGGAGATGGTGCCCATGGAAGTACCGGTAGCGGTGCCCATGAAAGCAGCGATGACGAACAGGCCAGCGGCCAGGAACTGGACGGGAACCAGGCTCAGGCCCAGGTTGACGGTAGCGTCACGGCCGCCCATCTCAGCGGCCACGGTGGCGAACGCGCCGGCCAGGATGTAGATGATCAGCATGGTCAGAACGTCCACGTTGGCAGCGCCCTTGGCGAAGGTATCAAACTTTTCGTTGATGCTGCCCTTGAACATAATGAAGGCCACCAGAACGGCCAGGAACATCGCGGTAACAGAGGGGAACTGATAGAATGCCATGTCGACGCCCTTGGACTGGTAAACCAGACCGGCGCCCATGTAGACAACGATGAATACCAGGAACGGGAGCAGTGCGAGACCATTCGCTTTCTTGTTGTTCAGGGTATTGCCCATATAGGGTTCCTCCTTTTTTCTTCCAAAGCTTGTTGATAGGTTCTTGGGACTGCTTATTGTGTTTTTACACAATTAAAGTGGGGTTGCCTCTCTCCTCTATCGTCAAGTATACCATAATTGTGAACGGATTGTTAATGCTTTTTTTCTATAATTGGTTATCGCTCTATCGATAGCGATTGAAGCTTTTTTTGTTAACCGTTTTCTCATCGTTCCGCTGCTCCAT
>OLOX01003075.1_pt1 | contig 13052 bp, 10 predicted proteins | sample 1672091 | NCBI WGS metagenome assembly OLOX01 (sample SAMEA3136644, study PRJEB25190) | human gut metagenome | reverse complement strand
CCATGAGATCACCCGCCGCTCCATGCCCACGCTGGACGACGCATTTGCCAGGGCGCAGGGCTTTGAGGAGCTGTCCCACCTGCGCCGCAGCGTCTCTTTGGCGGCCGCGCTTCCCATTCTCGGCCGCCATTTGCGTTTTTGGCCCCGTGCGCCCATGCGAACGCACAAGTACCCACGCGATCGCGCAAGCAAGATGTCGCCAGCGAACAAGCGCGTAGGCACGCGAGCGCCCGCCATCCAGCAAGCACGCGGCAGAGTCCCCCATCCAACCAGCAACAACCGCACGCGGCGGATCCCGAAACGCCATGCTCGCCGAGCACGGCGCGCATCCTGCGCACTTCGCGCGCGATGCGGGGCTTGCTTGCGCTACCATGGTTGCGACCAACGCGAAAGGACGAATCATGCAGCAAGAAACGCCCCAACTGAAGAACATCGAGCAGGTTTCCGAAGGATGGATCAATAAATATGTGCTGACGTACGTGCTGCCCGACGGCACCGATTATCAGTACGAAGCCGTGTCGCGCAAGGGCCTGGATGCCTACCGCGCCGAGCTTGAACGCCTGGGCAAGCGCAGCGACGCCGCCATTGCCGCCGTTGACGCGGGCGCCGAGGACTTCGGCGCATCTGTGCTCGAAGAGGCCGAAGGCGTGGCGAACCTGGCCGAGAAGCGCGTGGCTGACGCCGTGTCCATCGTGCCCGTCACGCGCCGCAACGAGTTGGTGCTTATCCGCGAGTTCCGTTACCCGCTGAACAGCTGGGTCATCGGCCTGCCCGCCGGCCTGGTGGAGCCCGGCGAAAGCTACGCCGACGCCGTTGACCGCGAGTTGCGCGAGGAAACGGGCTACCGCCTGCGCTCCGACATCCCCAAACCGGCCGCCATCGATCCGCTGCCGCAATCGGGCCGCTCATCCACCGGCATGAGCGACGAAAGCGTGCTGACCGTGTTCGCCCAGGTGGAGAAAGACGAAGAGCAACACACCGAACGCGGCGAACTTATCGAGGTGTTCACGCTGCACCTGCGCGACGTGCAGCGTTTCCTGAAGCAGAACCAGCTTCCGCTGGGCACACGTTTGCAACTGGTGCTGGAAATGTTCGCGCGTAGCACCGACTTCTAGCGGTCGCTGCCGCCCACCGCTTAACGATCGGGCGGCAACAGCCCTTGGGGGCAATGCGAGCGAAAGGAAGCCTCGTGCCGACCCCTTTTCGCTCGCTGTTTCAGGCAGCCGTCGTCTCATCTATTCCCAAACGCAACGTGGCCGGGCTCCTTGAAAGGCGCCCGGCCACGCGTTTTTTCTGGCTGTTCTGGTTTACTTGCCTTTGCGCAGGTCATCCAGCACGTTGAGCGCGGCGTTGTAACCACCCGCCCCGTAGCTTAAGCATTTCGACACGCGTGCGATGGTGGTTGCGGATGCGCCCGTGACCTTCTCGATGGAAGCATACGAGTTGCCCGCGTCAAGCTGGCGCGCCACGGCCAGGCGCTGCGACGTTTCGCGGATTTCGCGCACCGTGAACAGGTCTTCAAGCAGCTGGAAAATGGTGTCCTTGTCGTCAAGGGCGGACAACACCGCCAGCAGGTCTTCGACCTCGGGAGTACGCAGCTCGCTCATGCCATCACCTTTCCTGCACGCTTCACGGATAGTGCTGCTTCCATTGTACTCCAACCGAGTAGAGTGCTAAAGAACTCCGCAACTGCGGGGACGCTAGCGGCACGCGGGCTGATGTACTGCCAAAATCGCGTCTGGAGCAAACAAGTTAGAGCGTAGAGGAAAAGCACCGCCAAAAGGGCCCTGCAGCCCCTGCGGACAAGCCGCTTGGCCGTAGAGCCCTTTGTACCGTTGTTGCGCTAGCGGCGTTCGACGTGCACGTCTCCGGCCTGGCCGGCGGCCATGGGGCCGCCGCCTTGGCCCAGCCCGCCAAGGCCCGAGCTTGCCGTGCAGCTGGCGGTGATAGCGGTCTCGCTGCCGCCCGAAACCGTGCCGGAATCGGCGTAACCATCGGCATTCGCGCCCTCGACGCTACCGCCGACGACCAGCGAGTATTCGCCGCCCTCGGCAAATGCAGGGCTGGACGCCAGCACCATGCCGAACTGCTTCGGGGCCGTAAACGATGCCACCACGCTACCGCTTGCGTCCACCACGACAACCGTCTGACCTGCAGTTCCGCTAGTCGCAGCCATAGCGAAAGCCTGCGTACCGCTGGTGAAGCTCTGCGCCATGCCCGTAGAGCCCACCATGAGCACCGTGCCGCCGCTGACCGTGGCCGTCAGGTCGTAGTCGAACGCACCGTCGCCATCGCTGGTGGGGCCGGCCACCAGCAGCACGCCGCCGTTGACCTCCACGATGCCGTTGCTGTCGACGCCATCGCCGGCCGCGTCCACCACCAGGTACCCGCCGTTGATCTGGATGAGACAGTTTTCGTCGCCCATGGTCATGTCGCCGCCCTGACCGCCTTTGCCACCTTGACCTGCGCCTTCAGCGAAGGCGTTGTCGGGAGCGCCGCCGTTTGCCGCCGCCTCGCTGTCGTCAGGAGGCGTGGGCGCGTTGCCGCCTTGGCCGCGCTGGCCCCTGGCGACATCGCCTGCGGATGCGGCGTTGCCGGCCGTTGCGGAATCGGCGTTCGCGGCCGCACCGTCGCCCGCCGCATCGCGCGCGCCTGTTTCTTCGCCGGCACCGCCCTTGCCCATGCCGGCGTCGCCCGCCACGCCGAGGTCGCCAGGCGCTTCACCGTTGGGAAGCGTGTTGCTGGTAGTGTCGGTATCCGAGCCGTCGGACAGGTCGGCCGCGCTGGCGTTCATGCCATCGTCGCCGGCCACGATGTGGGTTTCGCCGTCGTTCACGTAAATCTTCTCGGCCTCGTAACCCTCGTAGCAGCTGGTCACGTCCACGGTACCGCCGTCGACCGTCAGCTTCGTTTCCGCGTGGAACGCGTCGTCGCCTGCGTCAACTGTCAGCATGCCGCCCAGCAGATGCATCTCCAGGTCGGAATGGAACGCGTCGTCGTTCGCCGCAACCGCCAAGGTGCCGCCGGCTACGCGCACCAGCGTTTTGGCCTGCACCGCGTCGTCGCCCGCCTGGATGTCGAACGTGCCGCCGTCGATGCTGACGAAGCCTTTCGTCGGCTTGCTGTCCTTGTTCGACTTGATGCCGTCGCCGCCTGCCGCAATGGAGAACACGCCGTCGCGAATCTTCACGCTGTCGCGCCCGCGCAGACCGTCTTCCACTGCGGAGATGTTGTACGTTCCCGATGCAACGCTCAGGTCATCCTTCGAGCACACCGCATGGCGATATACCGCGGTCACGTTCAGGGTGCCGCCGCCGTTCAGCGTCAAGTCGCAACGGCTGAACAGCGTGGCGTACGGCTCGTCGGAATTGGCCTCAAGCGCGTAATCAGCGCCATCAGTCAGCGTGTTCTCCGCGCCATCGGCCAAGGTCACGAAGCACTTGCCCGCATTCTGCACGTAAATCGCCGGCCCATCTTCGTTATGGATGGTCGTGCCTGCAAGCACCAGCTGCACCTTGTCGCCATCGCCCGCGGCCACCAACAGCTGCCCGTCGGTCAGCTCACCCGTAACCACATACGTGCCCGCCGCCGTGATGGTGACGCCGTCGGCGGAAGCGGTTGCGCCCGAGCCGGAAATTGTTGCGGAATCACCTGCAAGCGTGATGGTGCTAGCCGTCAACGCATCGTAGGACGCATCGAGGTCGCGTTTGGAATAGTCCAGGTCAAGCGCGCTTTCATCGAAGTCAGCCGCCACATCTTCGAACGATGCGTACTCCGTCTCCTCCGCATCGCCCGACGTCTCCGCAGCCGTTGCGGATGCAGCCGAGTTTTCCGCATCCGCCGACGACGTCTGGCCCGCCGCGCAGCCGTTCATCAGCAGCATCGCGCACAACGCCAGCATCACCACCCCGCCGCACGCAAACCGCACCAACCCGCGCACGTCGGTACACGCAGGTGCAACAGCGGCGGCCGAACCACCAGCACCAACAGTTTCCGCAAGCCGAACGCTTATTGCAGCGTTGTCGTCCGCCCCAGTCGCAGCGCCCGAAATGTCCAACACGCCCACGGTGCCTTCGTCAATTGCCGCCGAACCTTCCGCAGGCGCAGCAACAGCTTCCACAGCGGCCTTCTTGCTCGCGTCGTCATGCTTCACAAACCGCATCATCTACAGCACCTCCCTTGTCACCTGCGCATTGCCCAGGCTTACCTTCAGATTGCCGTTCAGACAGCGCACCTCGTCCATCAGGCGTTTCTCCGTTCCCGCCTGCGCCAGGCGCACGTGGTATTCAAGCTGATACAGGCTGCCCATGTTCGTGGTGCGCACCTCGGTCAGCTCGTGCTCGCTGGTGTAACGACCAAGCACGTCGTCGAACATGCCGTCGAACTCCAGGTCCTCGGGCACCGTGACGCGCAGCACCTTCGCCGGCTCCTGCGGACGGCCGAACGACGACAGCACGTACGCCACGTTCACGATGCCCACGATGATGGTGAACAGCACGGCCAACGCAATGAAGCCCATGCCTATGGCCAGGCCAATGGCCATGGCAAGGAACACGCTGCCGATATCCTTCGCGCTGCCGGGGATGCTGCGGAATCGCACGAGGTTGAACACGCCCATGACGGCGATACCCGCGCCAAGGTTACCGTTGACCAGGGTGATCACCATCTGTACGATCAGCGGCAGCAGCGCCAAAGTCACCACGAAGTTCTTCGAGTAGTTGTGCCGGAACATGTAGACGCACGCCACGGCCGCGCCCAGCACAATGGACGCCGCGCAGCACATGAGGAAGTCGACGGTGGAAACGCTTGCCACCAGGGAATCGGTCGTTCCGAAGACCGAGGTCAAAGCTGCATCAAGCACAGCAGTTCTCCTTTCAGGTTGGAATTACGCAAGAATGCGGAAGTTGCGCACGGTGCGAGCGGAAGGGCTTGCGGGCACGCCGCAAGCGATGCGCAAAGAGCTATGCAATCGCCACGGCCGCGCTGTTGCAATTGGCAGCCGCACGCTCAACGGCCTCATAGGCGGCGCCGTACTTGCTGAACGAAGACGGGAACGCCGCACACCCGTTCAGCGCCTCGACCAGCCACGATGGGAACGCCGCGCCCGTTTTCACTTCCATGATCACCTCGCCGAGGCCCAGCAGCGGGTGATACGACTCATCGAAGTGTTTTCCGGAAGCCATGGCATCGCGATACGACACGCCCGCGTCGAATGTGATGCGCAGCCCCTCGGCATCGCCGCCCGGCACCGGCGCGTACGCCGTGCGCTCGCACACGATGTACATGGACGGACGTAGGTTGCGGTAGCGCGCCACGAACGAGTCGATTTCGCGCGCTATCTGGAGGCTGCGCGGCGCCAAGGCTTCAACCTGCTGTAACGGATCAACCAGCGGGTTCATTGCGCACGCGTTCTCGTACGGCACGCCTCCCATCAGGTACGACAGCGCCGCCGCCTGCGAGCAGCCCACGCGACGCTTGTACACGATGCCGTCGTACTTCTTCTTGATTTCCACGTACACGCGCTCGGATTGCAGCGGCGTGCCGTACGAGCGCACGCGCAGCTTCTCCTTGTAGAGCGGTTTTTCCAGGCTCCGCGCAATCAGCTCGCGGCTTGGCGTGTCGAAGTACAGGCTGGTGATGCGCGTGCGGCCGTATTCGTCGGCGGCCATACGGCCAGCCAGCGCATCGAGCACGCAACGATGCTGCTTCGCGTTTAAGCGGTATTTGACCTCTTTGCGTTCAAAGGTGTCGGTGAATGAAGCCATCGTTGTTCCTTCCGGCGGGCGGTGCACCCAATCGCAGGGGCAAGTTCGAGGCTTGATACTACCCGGGTGTCCTTAAAGTTGCCTGAAACCTGGAAGGGCGGCAAGCTACACACTTCGCAAGGGCTTGAAACGCCAACTGCGAATGAACGCCCAGCAGAAGGCGAGCGAAGTGCGTAGCCCCCCCCCGAGCGCGCGATGCAAGCACGCCCCGGAATCCCCGCTGTGGAGCGCATCGCACAGCCCCGGCATTTCGGCCTGCGCGCAGCAAAAAGCCCGCGAGGTTCGCGGGCTTTCGGGTTGCTTGCTATTCGGTTCGCTGCGGGCTGCGGTTCGCTCTACGAGCTACGGCACTGGTTGCGGTTCGTTATCCGCAAGCGGTTCGCTATTCGGGCTTTTTCGCCACGTGAACTGCGGCGATGCCGCCGGTGTAGTTCTTCCAGGTCACATCGGTGAAGCCAGCTTGCTCCATCATGCGCGCCAGCCCCTGCTGATTCGGGAACGCCTTGATGGACTTCGCCAGGTACACGAAGCCGTCGCGGTCGCCAGTGATGAGGCCGCCCCAGAACGGAATAAGGTGCTTCAGGTAGAAGTTGTACAGCGCGCGCCACACCGCGTTCGGCGGCGTGCTGAATTCCAGGCACACCAGGCTGCCGCCGGGCTTGAGCACGCGGAACATTTCCGCCAGCGCGCGCGGGCGGTCGGGCATGTTGCGGATGCCGTACGCCATGGTGATGGCATCGTAGCTGGCGTCGGCGTACGGGATGTTTTGCGCGTCCACCACCTCGAAGTCCACGGGCACGCCGTCGGAAGCGCCATCGGAATAGTGCGCGCGGGCCACGTCGAGCATCTCGTTCACCAGGTCGGTGCACTGAATGTGACGCGGGTGCTTGGCGCGCGCCACGGTGAAGCTGACGTCGCCCGTGCCGCCGGCGATGTCCAGCACGTCATCGTTTGCGCTGATGGGAGCCTGCTTCATCATACCGGCCAGCCACAGCTTGTACGCGCCGAAGCTGGAGATGGCATTGAAGCGCTCGTACTTTTTCGCGATGGTGGAGAAGATGTCCTTCACGCGTTCGGACGAAATCTCGGCCGGCGCTTCCTTGCCGGTGGCGGTATCGATGGCCATGCGGTTGTGCTCCTTGCGTATCGTGCGGCGCCCGGCAAGTCCGGGCAGTTTCGTAGGGCGCCGCCTACGGGCGCCGTCGAGTTCTGCGTTGCAGGCGCCGCTGTGCGCGACCGCCCCGCAAACGCCCTCGTGAGTTTCAGCATCTTAGTATAGCCGTTCGACCCGAGCACCCCACGCTGGCAAGCCCAAGCACACGGAAACGGCCTTGATTCCCCGCCGCCGCGGCGCGCGCCGAGGATGACGGTGGGCAGCTATCGCAGCAACGTCGGATTCGCGCCTTTCGAGGAGACGATGGGCAGCAGCAGGGATGGCTGCGGGCAAATTCGGCAGCGGCACGGTGAGAAGGAACTTCCGAGACGGTGTCGCGCGAGCGGCGTGTCCGGAGCGACGTGTTCGGAGCGACAATGCAGGAAAGCACACCCAGCACGATATCGCGAGGCGGCGCATCCCAGGTGATGCGCTCGGAACGATGCGCAAGGCGGCGCGTCCAAGACGATGAGCCTGGGACGATGCCTCGAGGGGGAGCGGGATGATGCCGCGGAAGCAGCGCCGCGGGCGGGCCGGCGGATGCGCTAGTGGGCCCGCGGGAGCAGCGCCGGTGGGCCCGCCGGCGGATGTGCTGGCGGGCGGGCGTTTGCTAGTAGGGTTGCTCCAGGTCAGCGTGGGCTTGGGCGTCGGTTTCCAGGCCGTAGAACTTGCCTTCGCGGAAGCGGTCGAGCGCCACGAGCGCGATCATGCCGGCGTTGTCGCCGCAGGCGGAAAGCGGGGGCATGACCAGGCGCACGTGCAGTTTCGCGCACAGCTTCTCGTACGCGGCGCGCAGCACGGGGTTCGCCGCCACGCCGCCCCCCAGGCAAAACGTCGGCGCACCTGTTTGACGCAGCGCCATCTCGGCCTTCTTCACCTGCACGTCCACCACAGCCGCCTCGAAGCTGGCGCAGATGTCGGGCGTGTTCAGCGGCCTGCCGGCGGCGCGCTCGTTGTTGATGTACGTGACCACGGCGGTTTTCAGGCCCGACAGGCTGAAACGCATGTCGCCGGAGTGCATCATCGCGCGCGGAAACGCGATGGCCTTCGGATTGCCCTTCGCGCCCTGCGCCGACACCACCGGCCCGCCCGGGTAACCCAGGCCCAGCGCCTTGGCAACCTTGTCGAACGCCTCGCCCACCGCGTCGTCGATGGTGGCGCCCAGCACACAGTAATCGCCCCAGTCGCGCATGTGCACCAGCATGGTGTTTCCACCGCTGACCAGGGAAACCACCGCCGGCGGAGCGAAATCGGGCGCGCCGATTTTGTTCGCGTACAGGTGGCCTTCCAGATGGTTCACGCCCACCAGCGGCTTGTCGGCCGCCCAAGCCGCGCCCTTGGCGAACGCCACGCCCACCACGAGCGCGCCCACAAGGCCCGGCGCGTACGTCACGCCCACGCCGTCAAGGTCTGCCCAGGTCAAGCGCGGCATACCCAGGCGTTGCGCCGCCACGTCGAGGCATTCGTCGCACACGCCGCAGATGGCCTCGATGTGCTTGCGGCTGGCAATTTCGGGCACAACGCCGCCAAAGCGGGAATGGAAGTCGATCTGGCTTGCCACCACATCGGACAGCAGGTTGCCCTCGCCGTCGACGATGGCCGCCGCCGTCTCGTCGCACGAGCTTTCGATGGCCAGCACAAGCGGGCGCACCAGCTTGGCCGCGGGTTCGGCGGCAACTTGGGCGTTGTGCGCCTCGTCCACGCGCAAGTGCATGCCCGCGACATCGACCTGGTGAGGTGCGGGCTCAGAGTCGGCAGCAGATGCCGCGCTCACTTCGCTATGCGAGCCTTCGCTGCGGGGGACATTTGCGCAGATGGCCGCAGCGTCGCCGCCTTCGCGCACGGCGCGCAGCGCGCGGTCGCTTGCGGCTGCCAAAACGGCGGATCCGCCGATCACGCCTTGCAGCGGGCCTTCCATGATGACGGCGTCCTCACGATCGGAATAGTAGCGCGGACGCTTGCCGATCGAATGCATGCCCAACGATTCGTAGAATGCCTGCGCACCCGCGTTCGATGCGCGCACTTCAAGCGAGCACGTAGTGGCACCCAGGTCACGCGCATCAGACGCCACGCGCGAGATAAGCGTGCGCGCAATGCCGCGACGGCGCCACGCCGGGTCGGTGCCGATCTTGAGGATTTGCACCTGCCCGTCCACGATCATGCCGCCCGCATAGCCAACAAGCTGCAGCCCGTCGCCCGCAGCGGCAAGCGAAGGCGTCGGCGCCGCACCATCGCCATCAGGGGAAACGCCATCGGATACGCCGGAAGCGCCAGCTTGCGCCGGGCGCGCGATCGCAGACGAGGAAAGCGCCCCGTCAGCACCTTCGCCTTCGCCAGCCTGCGCCGGCGCGTATGCCGCCCACCACGTGCGGTCAGGGCGCGGAAGTTCGTCGGCAACCAACGCCGCGTTCCACGCATCCGAACCCATGACCTGCGCCTCCATGGCCGCAACCGCTTCGGCATGAGCCGCGTCGAGCGGCTTGTACGTGATGCCGTGCTCATCGGCGCGCGCGTTGAGCACTGCCGTGTCGTGCATAGTGGCGCGCTGATCGCGGCGCGGCGCCACGTCCTGCACGCCCGTGGCCAGGTTCTTCGGGTCATTTTTCGCCAGGCGAATGCGCTCGTTTTCCTCGGCATCGGACAGGCGCGTGTACACCGGCAGCAGAAAACCCGGGTTGTGACGCGCCGCGTCGAACGGGTCGGCCCCGCCCGCGCGCCATGCTGCCTGCAGCGCCAGCAGCAGCCCGGCGCCCGTGGGCGCCCACAGCTCCTCGGGCAGCAACGCGCCCGCCGGCGTGAACAACTCCGCGTACTTCTTCAGCCCGTCGCCCGTAAGCGAAAGCGTGCCCGCCGCAGCGCCATCGGCACCGGCAGCGCCGCCTTCGCCAGCTAGCTCCTCGGCTGCCACCTGGGCTTTCACCACGCGGTCAGCTTCCAGGCGCTGCACGTCCGCATCATCAAGCGTATAGCGAACGGGATACACCTCGCGGCGCATAGCGTCGGCCACCACGGCCAGGGCACCGCGCGTGCCCGCGGCCCACGCGTGCCACGCCACCGCATCAAGCGACGACACGCCCACCAGCGCCACGCCAAGCGCCTGCGCGATACCCTTCGCCGTGGCCATGGCAATGCGCACGCCCGTGAACGACCCCGGACCGCGCCCCACGCACACGCACGCAAGCTGCTCACGGCTGATGCCGGCGTCTCGCAGCAGGGCGTCCACGCGCGGCAGCAGCTGCGTGTTCGACGCTCGGCGGGCCTCAACTTCCAGCGTTGCCACCGGCTCGACCGCGCGCTCGCGCGCATCCAGCCGCCCCAGGCCCATGGCGATAACCTCGTTCGCCGTATCGAACGCCAGCACATATGCAGCTTCAGGCACAGCACTCCCCTTGCTTCTTGATTTCAGTTACAAACAACGGGCAGTCGAACACGCAACCGCCCTCCAACGCGGCTATGCGTCCCTTGACGCGCGACCCGCATTCCCATCGGTGTCGGAAGCCGTTTCACCTGCGGAAACGCTAGCATCTTCAACGCGAATCGGCGGGATGGACCCCGTGGTCATGGGCGCACCGCCCGGCAAGATGAACCCGCCGGCGTTCGCCGTGGTCTTCGACAGGCGCGCCTTCGAGTCGTTCGCCCACACGGTCAGAAGCTGGCGCGCGCGGTTGCCAAGCGCGTGCGCGATGATGCGGCGACCGCCCTCGGGCGTCACCAGGATGCGCACCTCAAGGTAGCCGTACGGCAGCGCGCCGGGGAACTTCTCGCCCCACTCGATGAACGACACGCCATCGGCGTCGATGACGTCGTAGTACCCCGTGTTCTCCAGCTCGTCCGCATCGTCAAGGCGATACAGGTCGAAGTGGTACAGCGGGATGCGCCCGTCGTGGTATTCCAGCAGGATGTTGAACGTGGGGCTGGTCACCTGCGCGGAAACGCCCAGGCCAGCCGCCACACCTTGCACAAATTGGGTTTTGCCGGCGCCCAAATCGCCCGAAAGCACGACGACGTCGCCCGGATGCAGGTACGGCGCCAGCGTTTCAGCCAGCTGCTTCGTGCTTTCCGTCGAGTCGGTTTTACGTGCGTATGTCAGTCCGTTAGCCATAATGCAGCCATGATACGACAACGCGCCACAACTTGCACCCCTGCCACGAAAACGGCGAACAAGCAGGGAAAAGAAGCGGCGGATGGGACAGACCACACCGCAAAAACGGGGAGGAGCCGCTGCCCCTCCCCGTTGAAATCGTGAAACCTGTTACGGAGCCCGACAAACGACCTGTCCCTTTGTCATGCCCCTTAGCTGGCCGGCCCTATTTCGCTTGCGCGGCCTTCAGCTGGGCCTCCGCTGCTGCCACGGTGTGCTCCATGGTAAGGCTGGTGGTGACGGTGCCCACGCCGCCGGGCACGGGCGTGATGGCGTCCACGATGGGCTCGACCACCTCAAAGTCCACGTCGCCGCACAGCTTGCCGTACGCGTCGAAGTTGATGCCCACGTCAAGCACCGTCTGACCTGCGCGGAAGTACTCGCGGCCATACGCGCGGGCCCGGCCCGTGGCGCAGATGACGATGTCGGCCGAGCGCGAAATCTCGGGCAGGTTTTCGGTGCGGCTGTGGCAGATGGTGACGCTGGCGTTGCGGCGCAGCAGCATCATGGACACCGGCTTGCCCACCACCAGGCTGCGGCCGATCACCACCACATGCTTGCCGGCGATGGGCACCTGGTAATGCTCGAGAATTTTCACGCACGCCGCCGCGGTGCAAGGGGGGAAGCCGTCCGGCGCATCGGTGAACACCGCCGCAAGCGACGCCAGCGAGATGCCGTCGACGTCCTTGGTCGCGGTCAGCGTGTTGCACATGGCCTTCTCGTCCATGAACGTGGGCAGCGGGCGGAACATCAGGCAGCCGTGCACCGTCTTGTCGTAGTTGATGGACTGCAGCGTGGCTTTAAGCGCCGCCTCGGGGGCGAACTCGTCCAGCACGTACGGCTTCGTGTTGATGCCCAGCCCAGCGGCGCGTTTCACCGCCGTTCGCTCGTAGGACAGGTCGTCGGGGCGCTGCCCCAGGCGCACCAGCGCCAGCGTGGGCACAACGCCCTGCTCGCCCAGCGCCGCGATGCGCGCACGCATGTCCTCCGCCATGCTGTCGACGACGGGTTTTCCTTTTAGCAACGTTGCCATACGTCCAGGTCTTCCTTACGAAATAGCGTCTTTCACGAACGCGAACACCTCGTCGCAGCGCTCGCGCGTCTTCGCGACCAGGCGATCCGCCTCCTTGCGATAGCCCTCGGCCCGCGCATTGTCGGCCATAGAGGCCACGTTGATGTACACGTTCAAGCTGGCGCCGTCCACCGCCGCCCGCGCGAACGCCGCAGCCACGCCCGCATCGCTGCGCGCCATGCGGCTGCCGTTGTACGCCAGAAACTCGGTGTGGTCCACCACGGCCGCGGCCGTGCGCATGATGTCAAGCGGCACCTCGCACGCGCCCACCAGCGCAGCTTGGATGGCCGCCTCTTTCGCAGCCTGCTGCTCGGGCGTGTCCTTCGACATGCGATAAGCCGCCGCCAGCGGGCCGAACGCCTGCGCATCCTCGCCCACCAGCTCAAGCAGGCGGCGACGCAGCGCCGCAAGCTTCTCAAGGCGCATGTACACCTCGGGCTCCACCTGCGCAAACGACTTCTTTCCAACCGTCAAGTTGCCCACCATGGAGGCAAGCGCGGAAGCCAGCGCCCCGCAATACGCAGAAGCCCCGCCACCGCCCGGCGTAGGAGCCGCCGAAGCAAGTTCTTCAACGAACGAAGTGTCCATGCATTCCCTTTCGATATCCCCATCGTAGTGTCCCGCGAGTGCCCGAGGGCCGTTTTCAGTCGAGCTTTCGCTCGACCCTACAGACGGCTTCCGGAAACGTCTCCGCAAGCCGCACGCGAATGGTTTCCGGAAATGTCTCCGCAAGTCATACGCGAGTGGCTTCCGGAAACAATCCCGCAGGTCAACCTCTTTCTTCCGCCAAAGCAGTCTGAAAGATCGACCTAAGGCCCGGCAACCACCGCAAGCATGTTAACCAGCTGAGCGGCTCGGGGGTGCCCACAAAGCGAGTTCCGCAGCGACTGAAACAGTCCAGTGGACTGTTTCACCAAGCGA